>Ga0194132_10000828_pt1 | contig 62866 bp, 50 predicted proteins | sample TA2KigOf80mmetaG_FD_148612 | JGI IMG/M metagenome (GOLD analysis project Ga0194132, IMG submission 148612) | Freshwater microbial communities from Lake Tanganyika, Tanzania - TA2015054 Kigoma Offshore 80m | ecosystem: Environmental > Aquatic > Freshwater > Lake | place: Tanzania: Lake...
GAGGCAATGTCCAGCTCGTTATTCGCAAGGACGGACTGTACGCACTCGGCCAAGCGCGCCTGAACGGACTCAACAGCAGCTTCAAGCTCGATCCGCTTTCCGGCGAAGTGTTGGCGACATTCCCAGGCCGCGATCGTTGCACGCGTGCCACGGGCTGTTTCGACACGATTTTCACGCGCGGCGGCAAGGGGGGCTCGACGGCGGCGTTCGACGTCTCCAGCACCGAGCCACGCATGGGCGTCATCACGCCGATGCGTCCCGCCTGCCAGGACGGCGTCGTCACCGCCCACGGCTACCTCTTCTGGGGGCCATGGATGTGTCGCTGCGACATGACACAGCTCGGCGTCATCAGCCTCGGACCGGGCGGCAAGTTCGACTACAGCGCCAACGCGACCGATGCGGATCGGCTGCAGTCCTACAAGGAGACCAGCGCGGCCCGACTCGAGCAGACGAAGGACAACTGGCCAACCTATCGCCGCGACAACAGTCGGTCGGTTAGCATCGACGATGCTGTCGCCGACAAGGTCAGCCTGGCGTGGACTTTTACTCCCAAGACGCCGACGTTGCCGACGGCGCCGATCATCGCCGCCGGCCGCGTGTACTTTGGCGGCCAGGACGGCATCGTGCGGTCACTGTATCTTGACAGCGGTAAACAGGCCTGGGCCGGCTACACGGGCGGACCCATCAAGTATCCGCCGGCGTTCGCCCAGAGCGACAAGTTCGATTTCCCGCACGAGAGGCTCTACGTCGGCTCAGGCGACGGCTATGTCTACTGCTTCCATGCGCCGCTGGGCCGAACGCACTGGCGATTCCGCGCCGCTCCGGCCGAACGCATGATCCCGGTGTACGGGACGCTCACTTCGACCTGGCCCGTACCAAGCGTGCTCGTCGAAGGCGATTCCGTCTACGCCGCCGCCGGCATCTCGAACCATGACGGCACGCATGTCTTCGCCCTCGATGCGAATAGCGGCAAGATTCGCTGGCAGCAACACAGTTCCGCGTACAAAGACGGCGACGAATTGCCCACCGGCGGAGTCAGCGTTCAAGGGCCGATGCTGTTGCACAATAACTCGGTTTACTTCGCGTCCGGCAATACACCGCCGATCGCCTCCTATGCCGTCAAGGACGGCAAGTTCACCGGCCTGGAATCCAGCCGCGGCAAAGACCTTTACGTCCGCAACGGCAAGGTCGTCGGCTCCGGATATCCGCTCTATTGGCGCCCCGAAGACGATCAGTTCATCAGCACGATGGACCTTGAAACCCCGGTCGGCGTTCTACGCGTCGGCATGCCGCAACAGAATCCCGCAGGTCTCTCCGAGTTGAAGATGATCGGCAAGGCGAACTGGTCGAATCCGATCTACCAGGAAATCGCCGCCGTCGCGATTACGAAGAACGCTGTCGTCTTCACGGGCTTGAGCCGAGACAAAAAGGACTTTCAGCGCATTAAGGCCGGCGTCATTGCACTCGACATCAACACGGGCAATGTGCTCTGGCAGCATCCCCTGCCCGCCGTGCCGACCGCGTGGGGCTTGGCGATCGGCGACAGCGGCAACCACGTCGTCGTCACGCTTATGGATGGCCGCGTGCTGGCGTTTGCGAAGTAACCTGCGTTGACTCGCGAGCGAATGGCGGGTACCGTTAAAGTACCCGCTTTGGCCACGAAAGATTCCAATGACACCGAATCCAAGCTCGCCGCCTGCCGTTCCACCGCTCGAACCGGGCCACCGCCTGTCGCGGGCCGAGTTCGAACGCCGGTACGAAGCGATGCACGATCTCAAGAAAGCTGAGTTGATCGAAGGCGTCGTGTACATGCCTTCTCCTGTCCGACTGCGGCGTCATGGCGATCCACACGTGCGCATGATCAGTTGGATTGGTGTTTACGCGGCGCATTCCCCAGTCGTTGTTCCCGGCGACAACACGACGGCTCGCCTTGACCTCGACAATGAGCCCCAACCTGATGGAATGCTGCTGATTGATCCTCGTTTCGGTTGCCAGGCCGTCATCAATGAAAACGATTCCGTCGAAAAGGCGCCGGAATGGGTTGGCGAAATCTCCGCAAGCAGCGCCAGCTTCGACTTGCATACCAAGAAAGCCGTCTATCGTCGCAACGGCGTTCGTGAGTATGTCGTATGGCCCGTGCTCGACAAGCAGCTAGACTGGTTCGCCTCTCGGGCCGGCCAGTTTGAATCGCTCAAGGCCGATGCGGCCGGCATCCTCAAGAGCGAAGTTTTTCCCGGATTGTGGCTCGACTCAGCGGCACTCATTGCAGGCGACATGTTGCGCGTGCTCGCGGTTGTTCAAGACGGCGTGCATTCGCCTGAACATGCGGCCTTCACCGCGCGGCGTTGATAAAAGGAGAGGAGATCCCATGCGAACGATTCTTGCGTCGATGTTCTTGCTTTTGCTTCTGGTTGCACTTTCCACAGGCTGCCGGCAGGACACCTCGCCGCCGAGCGCGGACGAAGTCGTGCTCAACGTGCCAGGCATGTCCTGACCGGGCGGCTGACCGCCGAGAGCGCGTGCCGCTCTCGAAACTCTACCGTGGGTAGATCATGGCTCGATCAAGACGAATGTCTCGGCGCGTGAAGTGCGCTTCAAGTTCAAGGATAAATCCGGCTGGAACGAAGAAGCCCTGCGTGCGGCTTTCAAGAAACAACAGTTTCCCGAACTGACTGTCAAATCCAAGTCTTAGTCAGCGCCTCGTAGGGACAAGCAGCCAGCTTGTCCCTTGATGTCCGCCTGTAACTAATACTGCGCCGGGCACGGGGACAAGCTGGCCGCTTGTCCCCAAGAAGGGCGCCTGAGGCGTAAGCGAAGGCTTACGCTTCAGGCTCTGACGCCTATGTCTTTACCGTTTTGAGCTGTTGCTCGATGCTGCGGGCACACTGCCGGATCGCTTCGCGCAGGCGATTGACCTGATTCGGATAGTCGCGGCCGGCGCCCTTGTCGATCTCCATTAGGGCGGGCTGAACGCGCTTTTGCACTTCGTCGAGGCGTTTCACGAGGACCTCCGGCTTAAAGACATTGGCGTGAATCTCGCGCATCCGCTTGAAGTATTGCTTCCTTCCTTCCGGCGTGTTGATGACGGCGTTGGCGACGAAACCCTGGTATCCGGGCAGGAGTGGGCCGCCGGGGTTGCCGAACATTTGATCCATGCCGGAGGGGATGAAGACGAGCTTGTCGGTCTTTGGGTTATGGTAGATGCGATAGTTGTTGCGGTTCATCGGGTAGCCGTCCCAGTCCCAGGTGACCGACTCCAACACCAGGTCGGTGATGAACTTGTCCATGTCGAGGACTTTTTCCAACTTCTCGAATCGTTTCTTCGCATCGGGTTCGCGGGCGGCGGCGATGAGCGCTTTCAGATCGGCACGGTCCTTGACGTCGTTCTTGCTGCGCAGTATCTGCAGCGGCTGATCGACTTCGCGCAGGAATCCACCGTCGTAGAGGTTGCCGTCGGTCCGATTGAAATGCCGTTTGAGAAAGTGCCTATCAAATCCTTCCTTGACGTAATAAAGCCCGCGACGCCGGCCATTGATGGTGACGACGGCATGCGCGACGCGTGAGGCGGGGACGCTGGCGGCACGGAACAAGTCACCGCAGATCAGTTCGGACAAATAGCTCGGATCCTGCAGGGAATTGGCGAGGTGCCATTTGTCCATGCCGTAGAAGAGCTTGTCCTCCTTGTATTTGTTCATGTTGAGCGTGAGACCGGGCTTGTCATCGATGCCGCGAAAGCTGCCGGCGGCGCCTTTGACGTGGATGCCGATCTTGGTGTAGACCTTGTCGCCGTCCTTGAGCGTGGCCTGGACATACTTGCGCGGATCGCGGCGAAGGGCGTCGAGTTCCTTGGGGCCGAGCGTGATTTCGAGGTGAAGTACCTTGTCACTGCCGAAGAAGGCGTCGCTCAATTCCGCCGGTTTTTGAGCGTGAATGGCCGTAGGCGCCACCAGCGGAACGAGCATGAACAAGGGCATAATGATTCGCATTGGTTACTCCGTTATGGGGGGGCGAGAGCGCGAAACCGCCGAGCGGACGCCATGATGCCACAGATATGCACGCGGTTTTCTACGCACTGCGTGTGGCGATGGTGTTCGTCAATCGCCCGATCCCGGTGATTTCGATGTGCACGACATCGCCCGGGGCCAGGGTGAAATCGTCGGGCGGGACGATGCCGGTGCCGGTGAGGAGTATGGCCCCGTTGGGAAAGCTCGTTTCCTTGCCGAGCCAATCGATCAACTCCTGGAATGAACGTTTCATGGACGAGACCTTGGTGCTTCCATCGAACGCTTTTGCGCCGGCTCGCTCAATGGTAAGACGAATCACGGTATCGTCCGGCTTCGGCATTGCGTCGGCGAGCGTGATGCAGGGGCCGACGGCGCACGCGTGATCGTAGAATTTCGCTTGCGGCAAGTAAAGGGGGTTCTCTCCTTCGATATCGCGCGAGCTCATGTCGTTGCCGATGGAGAATCCGACGAGCCTGAGCTGCGGAGAAATGACGAGGGCAAGTTCGGGTTCGGGGACGTTCCACTTGCTGTCGCGGCGAATGTGAACACGCTCGCCCGGACCGCGGACGCGATAGGCCGGCGCCTTGAAGAAGAGCTCCGGACGGGGCGCGGAGTAGACGAGATCGTAGAAGCGGGCGGCGCCGGCGGATTCGCGCTCGCGCGCTTCCTGGCTGCGCTTGTACGTGACGCCCGCCGCCCAAATCTCCTGCAAGTCGACCGGAGCGACCAGCTTGGCCTGATCGAGCGGGATCGTGGTTCGGCTCCCGTCGACCGATGCTTGGATCGCTTGTGCGGGATTCGGAGCATGAAGGAGTTCGACGAGGCTGGTCGGCCGCAGGAGCCGTACGAGATTGCCGTCGATCCAACCTGCAGCGGTCGTGCTATCCGGTGTTTGCAGTTTGCAGATGCGCATTTGATTCTTCCGGTCTCGGAGGGGTTCATATCCTATCGTTGAGTCAGTATATGCGGCTCCGATTTTTTGCCGTCGCCAATTTGACGGCGTTATGGCAGAATGGAAGACGTGGGTAATACCGGTCTTCGTTTAGCGTTTGCACGGCGCCGCGCGGACGCTAAACGAAGTAGGCAGAATCAGATATGCCCGCATACAGTTGTCCTCACTGTCAAAAACCGTTCAGCGCCGCCGCAAATACGGAGGCAGGCGTCGTTTGTCCACACTGCAAGCAGGCGGCGAGTCTTCCGACGACGGCGGCGTCCCGATGGTACTTCGGGCGGGCCAAAAAGAAGTACGGGCCTTACTCCTGGCCACAGCTTCGTGCACTGGCAAAGCGAGGCGACGTGCGCGGCGAGGACATGGTGTTGCGCGAAGGATCGAAAAAGTGGGAACGCGCCGACGGCGTACCCGGGTTGTTCGATGACGCACCCGCGCCGACGACGCCTCGGTCCGACGTATCATTCCCCTGGCTGACGGTGAGTTTGGCAGCCGCCTGCGTGCTCCTGATGACCGCACTAGGTATCGCTGGCTACGTTCTATTCACGCGCCCGCCGCCGAACGAGCCGACGCCGGAGAAGAAAACACCGCTCGCTGATGCCAAGAAATCGGACCCGCTCAAGCCGGCGGCCGATCCACCGAAAAAAATCGCAAAGGTTGACAAAGTCGACGAGAAAAAATCCCCCGTCGAGGTCAAGCCGAAGCCGAAGGAAGCACCGACTCCGGACTGGACGACTGAGTTTGTCGATCGGCTAAATCGGCAGCGAAAGCAGGCGGGGATCGGCTCGGTCACTTTCGACGTAGACTTGAGCCGCGGCTGCGAGGCGCACGCGAAGTACCTCGCACAACATCTCGGTGAGCCGAACGCCAACGACGCCAACGTGCGCGAAGAAGACCCGAAGAAAGCCGGTTATAGCATCGAGGGCCAACGAGCCGGACAGAACGCCATGATCGGTTTTCTCGATCCGCTCGATGGACTGGAAAAATGGATGGGCCGTGTGTACAGTCGCGGCTCGCTGTTGGCCTCGGACATGCGCAGCATCGGCATCGGCTACGCAAAGACTGCCAAGGGGCAGAGCATTTGCGTCGTCGATCCGATTCGCGGCAAGGGGGAGCCGATTGTTGTCTACCCGGCGCCAGATCAGACGGATGTGCCATTGTCGTTCACCAGCGGTCCGGAGGTTCCCGACGCCAAGGCGGTTGCGGGCTATCCAATCACGATCGCGTTTCCGCCGTCCAAATCCGTGACCCATGCAAGAATCGAGGTGCGACTCAAAGGCAGCCTGCTCGACGGTTGGATTTGGACGCCGGAGAAACCCGTTCGGGCCGGCGGCCTCTACAACGCCGCTGCCTTCGTGCCGAAAGGCCTATTGAAAAGCGATGCCGCGTACGACGTTAAGGCCTCGGCTCAACTCGAAGGCAAGCCGTGGGAATTGTCGTGGACCTTCACGACTGAAGACGATGGCGACAGCAAAGGCATCTGGGCAAAAAAGGCCGTCGCCAAGCTCAATGCCTATCGTGCTCAGGCAGGCTTGAAGCCGGTGACGCTTGATGAGAAGTTGAGCCGTGGTTGCCTGGCCCATGCTCGTTACCTGGTGATCAACGAAGGACATCCCGCACTCGAAGGCCTCAAGGCGCACGACGAAGACCAGTCGCTGCCCGGATTTAGCGAGGAAGGCCGTACTGCCGGCAAGGCGTCGGACATCGCCATTGGCGACAACGAGCCGCTCGATGGGCTCGACGGCTGGATGGCGACGTTGTATCACCGCACGCCAATAATGGAGCCGGGCTTGACGACCGTTGGCTTCGGATGCGCCCGCGGGAGGAGGCAAGGCTGGGTTACGGTGCTCAATGTGGCATCGGGCCGAGGGAAATCGTCGCGCGCCGAGCCGGTGCTGTATCCCGTTCCGAATCAAACCGACGTGCCGCTCAATTTCCCCAACGGCGGCGAGGAGCCGAACCCGATTCCCGAGGACAAAACGGGCCGAGCGGGCTTCCCGATTACTGCGTTCTTCTCACTGGGACCGATGCCGAAAAACGCGACGGGGCGATTGACGAACGATCAGGGGGCTGAGGTCCCGTGCTGGTTTTCGTCGCCGGAGAAACTCGCCAATCCGAAGTTCCCGCAAGGCCCGGTGCTGTGCCTCATTCCGAAGGCGCCGCTGAAGATAAATGCGAGATTCCACGTCCATTTTCAGGCCGAGCGTGCAGGCAAGACCTGGCAGCAACAATGGTCGTTCACAACCGGCGAAGGCGGTCCGAGCGCAAGCGCCGCCACTCAGATGGTCGTCGACCGCATCAATCACTACCGCACGCTCGCCGGCCTGAGCCCCGTCGCGCTCGAGGACCGCCAGGCCCGTGGCTGCCAACTGCATGCGGAGTATCTGGGCAAAAACGCCGACATCCTCTTCAATCGCAAGGCGCCCGTGAATAATGAGGACGACAACCTTCCCGGATTCACACGCGAGGGGTTGCGGGCAGCGCTGTCAAATCCTGACGTCTTCAGCAACGCGCCGATTCCGACTGCCCAAATCGACGACCTGATGGCGACCTTCACCCGCCGCGTCTCTCTACTCGATCCCGATCTCCAGCGCGTTGGCTTCGGCTGCTACCACGACATCGGCCGAGGCTGGCGCTGCGTGCTCGATCTCAACAGCGGGCGCGGCGATTCGCGCGTCGTGGTCTTCCCGGCGCCCAATCAGGGCGACGTGCCGACGATCGGTTTCGACACGATTGCCGAGGCCAAAGGAAGCCCGGGCTACCCCGTGACCGTGATCTTCCCGCGGCAGAGCAGCCTGGACAAAGTCCAAGCGTTCCTAAGCGATGCAGACCAGAACGATGTACCCATCTTCGTGTCAAGTCCTGAACGTCCGCTCAATGCAAGCCTTAAGCGCAGCATCGTCGGCGTGCATCCGCTCTCGGCTCTGCGGCCAGGCCACACGTATTCTGTCACGGTCTCGGCCATCGCTAATGGGATGGAGTGGCGTCAAACGTGGCAATTCACGACAAAAGCGAAGTAAGGCACGTCCACGAAGCACGCAAAAGACACGAGAACTCTGCTCTTTTTGTGTTCCTGGTGTTCTCCGTGGTTGCATTTGGGAGATCGCGACATGAAAACGATCATCGAGCCGTTCAAGATCAAGATGATCGAACCGATCAAACTCACAACGCGGGAAGAGCGTGAAGCGATTCTGCGCAGAGCGCATTTCAACGTCTTTCAGATCCCCGCGGAAGAAGTCATCATCGACCTGCTGACCGACAGCGGGACGTCGGCGATGTCGGCGGAGCAATGGGCCGGCATGATCCGCGGCGACGAGTCCTACGCCGGCGCGCGTAGCTGGTTTCGCTTCGAAAACGTGTTGCGCGAGCTTACCGGCATGGCGCATATCTTGCCCACGCATCAGGGCCGGGCCAGCGAGCGTATTCTGTTTGAACTAGTCGGCGGCCCCGGCAAGGTGATTCCGAGCAACAATCACTTCGACACGACGCGCGCCAACATCGAGCATTCCGGCGCCAAGGCCGTCGACCTGGTCATCGACGAGGGGAAGCACGCCCGCAGCCGCCATCCGTTCAAGGGCAATATGGACCTGGCGAAATTGGAGAGGTTGATCGGCGAAGTCGGCGCTGAACGCATCCCGGTGTGCATGATGACCGTAACGAACAACTCCGGAGGTGGTCAGCCGGCAAGCCTGGAGAATCTGCGCGCCGTCCGGGATGTATGTCGGCGCCACCGTATCCCGTTCTTCCTCGACGCTTGCCGCTTTGCCGAGAATGCGTTCTTAATCAAACAGCGTGAGCAAGGACAATCGCACCGCAGCGCTCGCGATATCGCCCGCGAGATGTTCGACTTGGCCGATGGCGCCACCATCAGCGCCAAGAAGGACGGCCTGGTCAACATCGGCGGCGTGCTCCTGATGCGCGACGACGCTCTGGCCCAGCGCGCCAACAATTTGCTCATCCTGACGGAGGGCTTCGTCACCTACGGCGGCCTGGCGGGGCGCGATCTCGAAGCGATGGCGCAGGGCTTCGTCGAGGTGCTCGACGAGCACTACCTGGAGTATCGCATACGCAGCATTTCGTATCTGGGCGAGCATCTGTTGGCAGCGGGCGTGCAGATCGTCGAACCGCCCGGCGGGCACGCGATCTACATCGACGCGGCGGCGTTTTGTCCCCACATTCCCATCGAGCAATTTCCCGGGCAAGCGCTGGTTTGCGGGCTCTATCGGCACGCGGGCATTCGCGCCGTAGAGATCGGCAGCGTCATGTTCGGTGCCGTCGACCCCGATACCGGCGAGTCGGCCCATCCAGCGATGGAACTGGTCCGCCTCGCCGTGCCGCGCCGCGTCTACACACAGAGCCACATCGATTACGTGATTGAAGCGATCGTCGAGCTATTCAAAGAGCGTGAGCGATTGCGCGGTTTGCGAATTATCGAAGCGCCGCCGGCGCTGCGGCATTTCACGGCGAGGTTTGCAGAGATTTAGCCCGGATTATTCACCACGAAACACACAAAAATCATTGTGCAGAAAGGTGTTGCGACATCGTTCATACTCTCAACGCCGCGCGACACACTGTCATTTTGCCCCTCTCTGCTCTTTCGTGTATCTCGTGCAACCAACAATCAAAATGTTTGCACGCTGCGAAGATTATCTGGACTGCGGTGGCTGGACACCGCTTTGTTACTTTCTTTGCATCGATCTCGGATCCGAGGCTTCGGTGAAAAAAAGTAAGAAAGCTGTGTCGAGCCACCGCAGTCCAAAGGGGCGCTTGCATCCATGTGTGGTTGCCGCCTGGCCGCGCCGTGTGATCCGTGGTAAATAATCCGGCCTAATCCTTCGAAGCCTGCGACGCCGCCGGAACCGGCTCGGCCGCGTGGGCGGCGGCGAGGCTTTCCAACGCGATCGGATTGATGCGGACTTCCGCTTCTTGGTGCAGCTGGAATCCGGTGCCGGCCGGAATCAAATGGCCCAGGATCACGTTTTCTTTCAAGCCCACGAGGTAATCGACCTTGCCCGACAAGGCCGCTTCGGTGAGCACCTTCGTCGTTTCCTGGAAGCTGGCGGCCGAGATGAAGCTATCCGACTGCACCGCCGCTTTGGTGATGCCCAGAAGCTGCGTGCTGCACGTCGCGGGAACCGGATTCTCGAACGTCGGCGCTTCCTTGTCGTCCGACTCCAGAGCGGCCCGGACCTCCTCGAACGCTTCCTTACCCACCAGCTTGCCCGCCTCGAACTTCGAATCGCCCGGATTCTTCACCTTCACGCAATCCTTCAAGCGATTGTTTACCTCGCGGAAGGCAAAGCGATCGATGACCGAACCGGGCAATAGTCCGGTGTCCCCCATCGTCTCGACCTTGACCTTGCGCAACATCTGCGAGATGGTGATCTCGATGTGCTTGTCGTCGATGTCGACGCGCTGGCTGCGATAGACGCTCTGCACTTCGCGCACCAGGTAGTTCTGCACCGCTTCGAGGCCGCTGATGCGCAAGATATCGTGCGGCACGAGGGGGCCATCGACGAGCGGGTCACCAGCCTTGACGTAGTCGTTCGTATGCACGCGCATCGGTTTGCCGCGCGGCACCAGGTGCTCGACTTCGTAATCGGTCGGCTTGCCGTTGTCGTCCACGGCCTCGACGATGATAGACCGCTTGCCCTTTTTGGTATCGCCCAAGCGCACGCGGCCGGAGATTTCGGCCATGACAGCGGGGTCGCGCGGACGGCGGGCCTCAAAGATCTCGGTGACGCGAGGCAAACCGCCGGTGATGTCCTGCGTGCCGGCGACTTCACGAGGCGTCTTGGCGAGCACGCTGCCTGCGGTCACCTGCTGGCCATGGCGCACTTCGAGGTGGGCCTTTTCCGGGATGTAGTGCACTTCGAGGCTCTGCCCGCGTTCGTCTTCGATGACGACCTGCGGGTGCAAGTCGCCTTTGTGCTCCATGATGACCCAGCGCTCGGCGCCGGACGCGTCGCGCTCTTTACGAAGCGTTTCGCCTTCTTCGATCTCCTCGAACCGGATTTTGCCGCCACGTTCCGCGAGAATCGGCGTGCGGTGGGGGTCCCATTCGCACAGCTTGGTTCCCGGCTTGACTTCCTGATCGGCCTCGACGAACAGGAGCGAACCGTTGGGGACCGAGAACTCTTCGAGGATGCCTTTTTGCCCGTGGATTTGGATTTGACCGTTGCGGGTCAAGGCGATGACTTCGTTCTTGTCGTTCTTGACAGCGGTGATGCGGATCAACTTGACCGTGCCGCCGCGTTTGGCCTTGTGCTCCTTTTCTTCGACCTTTCGGCTGGAGACGCCGCCGATGTGGAAGGTGCGCATGGTGAGTTGCGTGCCGGGTTCGCCGATCGATTGGGCGGCGATGATGCCGACGGCCATGCCTTCCTCGACGAGCGAGCCGGTCGCCAGGTCCATGCCGTAGCAGAGTCGGCACACACCGAGCGAGGTTTCGCAGGTCATTGGGCTACGGACGACCACGTTGTCGATGCCGAGCTTCTCGATGAGGCGAGCCTTGTCCCATGCGATCATCTCATTTTCGTCGACGATGACGGTTTCTTGATCGTCCAGGCGCGCCGTGATGGCGTGCCGGCTGACTCGGCCACGGATCGTCTCACTCAAGGACCGCTCGATTTCCTCGCCCTTGTAGATGGCGCGTTTGGTGATGCCCTGCGTCGAGCCGCAATCGTGGCAAGTGATGACGACGTTCTGGGCCACGTCGGCGAGCTTGCGCGTCAAGTAACCGGAGTCAGCCGTCTTCAGCGCGGTGTCGGCCAAACCCTTACGGGCGCCGTGCGTGGACGAAAAATACTCAAGCACGCTCAGGCCTTCGCGGAAGTTGGCCTTGATCGGCGTCTCGATAATCTGCCCGGACGGCTTGGCCATGAGTCCGCGCATGCCGGCGAGCTGCCGAATCTGTTCGACGCCGCCACGGGCGCCGGAGTGGGCCATCAGGAAGATCGGATTCAAGTACGGCGTCCCTTCGCGAACGTCGTGCTTGAGTTCCTGCATCATCTGCCGCGTGATGTTATCGCGTGCGTCAGTCCACAGGTCGATGATCTTGTTGTAGCGCTCCGGCCCCGTGATAAAGCCACGCGAGTATTGCCTCTGCACCTTGTCGACTTCCTTTTCCGTCTCCTTGATGAAGTGCTCCTTGCTGATCGGCGTCTTGAGATCATCGGTCGAGAACGACAGGCCGCTGCGCGTCGACTCGCGGAAGCCTGTCTCCTTCATGCGATCCAAGAGTTCGATTGTCTCGCGCCGGCCGAGCTGTTGGTAGCAGTCGGCGATGATGCGGCTCAGGTGCTTGCCTGATAGCGCCAGGTCGTAGAACGGCATCAGGGGGTTGAGGATGTCGTTGAAGATCACGCGGCCCACGGTGGTCGGCACCAGCAAATTCTTCGGATCACGCGTAATTTCCTCGACGCGCGTCTTGTCCTTTTCCACCGATATTTCACTGATAACTTTCTTCTCGATCGGCAAGCGCACGCGGATGCGGGCGTGGATACCGACCTTCTTGAGAGCAAACGCCAGGAACACTTCGCCGGGGTTGGCAAACTTCATCCCTTCCCCACGGAGGTTCGCCGGCAAGTTCTTGCGATAGTCCTTGATCCGCTCGTCTATGACGCCGCCGGGCGAGATAAACGTTGAGAGCGGGTCGGCCGTCAGGTAGTAACAGCCCATGACGATGTCCTGGCTCGGCGTGATGATCGGATGGCCGTTCGACGGGCTGAAGATGTTGTTCGTCGACATCATCAGCACGGTGGCTTCAACCTGGGCTTCGATCGACAACGGCAGGTGCACCGCCATCTGATCGCCGTCGAAGTCGGCGTTGAATCCCTTGCAAACGAGCGGGTGAATGCGAATCGCGTTGCCTTCGATCAGCACCGGCTCGAACGCCTGGATGCCCATGCGGTGCAAGGTCGGCGCGCGATTCAATAGCACCGGGTGGTTCTTGATGACCTCTTCGAGAATATCCCACACTTCGTCGGCCTTGCGCTCGAGCAACTTCTTGGCCGACTTGATCGTGTCGGCGTGTCCGAGCTCTTTGAGCCGGCGGATAATGAACGGCTGGAACAACTCAAGTGCGATTTTCTTGGGCAGACCGCACTGGTGCAGTTTGAGCTCCGGGCCGACGACGATCACCGAACGCGCGGAGTAGTCGACGCGTTTGCCGAGCAGGTTCTCGCGGAAGCGGCCCTGCTTGCCCTTGATCATGTCGGTGAGCGACTTGAGCGGGCGGTTGGACGAGCCGAGCACGGGGCGCTTGCAGCGATTGTTGTCGAAGAGGGCATCGACCGATTGCTGCAGCATTCGCTTCTCGTTGCGGATGATCACCTCGGGCGCGTTGAGGTCGACCAGTTTCTTGAGGCGGTTATTGCGGTTGATGATGCGGCGATAGAGGTCGTTCAAGTCGCTGGTCGCGAAGTTGCCCGAATCGAGCAGCACGAGCGGGCGCAGATCGGGCGGAATGACCGGGATGCATTCGAGGACCATCCACTCGGGCTTGTTCGGAGGCCCCCCCATGCCGCTGTCGCGCAAGCTCTCGACGACCTTGAGGCGTTTGACCAGGTCGCGCTGCTTTTGCCGGGATGGCTTTTCTTTCAGCCCCAGCGTCGCCAGTTCGTCGCGTAACTGCTTGGAGAGATCGACGAGATTGAGCTTTTCCAAGAGTGCCTTGACGGCTTCGGCGCCCATGCCGGCCTTGAAACCTTCGCCGAACGCTTCGCGCGCTTTGCGATATTCGTCCTCGGTGAGTAGTTCGCGTTCACGGATTTTCTTCGTCGTGTTGGGTACGAGTTGATCGAGGCACTCGCCGGCGTCGGTGATGACGTAGTCCTGGAAATAGATGATCTTCTCGAGGGCATTGGTTTTCATTTCGAGAAGTGTGCCCAGCCGACTCGGCATCGCCTTGAAGAACCAGATGTGCACGACCGGAGCGGCCAATTCGATATGCCCCATGCGCTTGCGGCGCACGCGGCTATGGGTGACCTTGACGCCACAGCGGTCGCAGATCATGCCCTTGTACTTCATGCCGCGGTATTTGCCGCACGAGCACTCCCAGTCCTTTTCGGGGCCGAAGATGCGTTCGCAGAACAGACCGTCCTTTTCGGGGCGGTAGGTGCGATAATTGATGGTCTCCGGCTTCTTGACCTCGCCGAACGACCAGGAGCGAATGTCATGCGGGCTCGCAAGGCTGATGCGGACCGAGCCGTAGTCATTGATGCGATCATAATTGGCTTCACCGGCACTCATGAAACACCTCCCTAGGGGCGAAACTCGTGGAACGAGTTCATCGTCGAATTATTCCAACGTCATTGTTCGTCGTCGCCATCCTGCGGCACGGAAGCGTCCTTTGCTTCTTGAACCAGCCTGATGAATTCTCTGCCGCCTCCGTTCTTGACCATTTCACCGAGGCTAAACAGCACGTCGTCGGCAATTTCGTCACCGTGCGCCGCGACCATGCTTTCAAAATTCACCGCATCCTGGTGCTTTTTGATCTCGTTGCGGTGCGGCGAATCCACTGCGGCGAACTTGAGCGCCAACGCCATTTCCAAACTCGGCACTCGGTGCGTCTTGCCGACCTGGACGGCATAGTCGGCAACATTCTGGTGCAGGTCGGAATCCGGCTTCATCAAATCGATCACCGGACGGTCGGTGGCCGGATCGATGAACCGCGTCACGACCTCAGTATCCAACACGCGCAGGCCAGGAAACGCTCTGCGGATCGCCTGGACCGCCGTCTGGTGCTGGCATGGATAATTACCCCAACATCCTGGCTGGCTCTGGGATCGACAAGCCCGCCCGCGATGCCATGCGCGCCTACAAGCGTGAACCTAATTCGCGCCTTGTTGAGAATCTTGATGACCTCGCGAGGTTGAATGTCCACATTGGTGCGCCCTTGCAATTGGCGGAAGTTCCTCGTCACGTTGCTGCTGATGCGCAACGCCGCGCGATGATCAAGCATCATCGGACCGGATATCATCGCGCCCTCGCCTGAGCATCACAGCCGCTTCTTTTCCAGTTGCATGTTAAGGGCCAATCCACGAATTTCGTTCGTGAGCACATCAAAGCTCGCCGGCGTACCGGCTTCCAGCGTGTTCTCGCCCTTGACCATCGACTCGTAAATCTTGGTGCGACCCTCCACGTCGTCGCTTTTGACGGTAAGCAGCTCTTGCAGGATGTACGCGGCGCCGTAAGCTTCGAGGGCCCAGACTTCCATTTCGCCGAAGCGTTGGCCGCCGAAGCGCGCCTTGCCGCCCAAGGGTTGCTGGGTGATGAGCGAGTACGGCCCCGTCGCGCGGGCGTGGACCTTGTCGTCGACCAGATGGTGCAGCTTGAGCATGTAGATGTAGCCGACCGTGACTGGTTGCTCAAAGCGTTCGCCCGTGCGTCCGTCGAAAAGGTACGACTTGCCGCTCACGGGGATTTTGGCTTCGGTAAGAGCGCCGCGGATTTCCTCTTCGGTAGCGCCGTCGAAGACCGGGGTAATCGCCTTGAAGCCGAGCTTCGCCGCCGCGTAGCCCAGATGTGTTTCGAGAATCTGGCCGACGTTCATACGGCTTGGCACGCCTAGCGGGTTGAGCAAGATATCGACCGGCGTGCCGTCCTCCAGGAACGGCATGTCCTCTTCCGGCAGCACCTTGGAGATGACCCCCTTGTTGCCGTGTCGTCCGGCCATCTTGTCGCCGACGGAGATGACGCGCTTGGTGGCGACATAGACCTTGACCATCTGCTGCACGCCGCTGGGCAATTCGTCGCCGCGCTTGAGGTTATTGAGCTTGCGTTCCTTCTCGTCCAGAAGAAACTGAATGCGCTCATGGTGCTTCTGAAAGATTGCTTTGGCCTGCTTCGCTTTCTCCGGGGAGCGAATGTCGAGATTGTCCAAGTTGATGCTGGCCGCCAATTCCGCGATGCTCTTGTCTTCGCGTTCGCCGCCGAATTGTTTGAGGTCCTTTTTGTCGAGCACATCGCCGAGCTCCGCGATCAGGAAACGGTATTGATCGCCGATCGCCTTGTTGCTGGCGTCTTCGGTCTTCTTGTAATCCCGGTCGAATGCCTTCTTCTCGTCCTCCGACATGGCAGCACGGCGGCTGAACTTTTCGGCCGCGATGACAACGCCTTCGATGCCCGACGGCACTTCAAGGCTGTCGTTCTTCACGTCTTCGCCGGCCCGCCCGAAGATCGCGTGCAGCAACTTCTCTTCGGGCGTCAGTTCGCTCTTGGACTTAGGCGAAATCTTGCCGACCAGGATATCGCCGGGCTGGACGAAGGTGCCGACGCGAATGATGCCCGTCTCATCGAGATTGTTGAGCGCTTTCGGCGACACGTTGGGAATGTCGCGTGTAAACTCTTCGCGACCGAGCTTCGTTTCGCGAATTTCGATGTCGAACTCTTCGATGTGGATCGACGTATAGGTGTCGTTCTTGACGAGCCGTTCGCTGATGATGATAGCGTCTTCGAAGTTGTAGCCGTCCCACGACATGAACGCGACAAGGACGTTGCGCCCCAGCGCCAGTTCGCCCTGATGGGTGGCGGCGCTGTCCGTGAGGATTTGGCCTTTCTTGACCTTCTGCCCCATCTTGATCAACGGCTTCTGATTCAAGCAGGTGCGTTCGTTGAGACCGACGAATTTGCGCAGCTGATATTCACGCGAGCCCAGTTGCGCGCGGGCTTGGTCGAGGATCGACTTCTTGTCGGCTTCTTCGCCGGCTTCGCTCGGTGGCAGTTCCGGCAGTTTCTCCGGGCCGATCACAATGCGCTCGGCATCGACAAACGTGACAAAGCCTTCGTGCAGTGCTTTGACGACCATGCCGGAGTGCTTTGCGACCTCTTTTTCCAGGCCCGTGGACACCAGCGCCGGCTCGGTGATCAAGAGCGGAACGGCCTGGCGCTGCATGTTCGAACCCATGAGCGCGCGGTTGGCGTCATCGTGTTCGAGGAACGGAATGAGACCGGCTGACACGCCGACCATTTGCTTCGGTGAAATATCGATGTACTGCACTTGATCCGAGGGCGTCATTGTGAAATCGCCGCCGAAGCGCGCCGTCACGCGCTCGTGGGCGATCCGTTCTTTTTCTACCGGCGTGTCGGCGGGGGCAAGGTGTGCTTGCGATTCTTCATCGGCACGCAGCCAGAGCACCTCCGGCGCCAGCTTTCCCTTGTGGATCTTGCGGTACGGCGTGATCAAGAACCCGTACTCGTCGACGCCGGCGTAGATGCTGAGGCTCGAGATCAATCCGATGTTCGTGCCTTCCGGCGTCTCGATGGGGCAGATGCGGCCATAGTGCGAGATGTGCACATCGCGCACTTCGAAGCCGGCGCGTTTGCGGTTCAAGCCGCCGGGCCCGAGGGCCGACAGCCGGCGTTCGTGCGTGAGCTGTGCCAGCGGGTTCGTTTGGTCGACGACCTGCGACAACTCGCCGCGACCGAAGAAGTACTCGATCGCCGCCGAGATGCTCTTGGGATTGATGAGCGAGCGCGGCGTCATGTCCTGCTGATCGCGGATCGACATGCGTTCCTGCACGGTGCGGCGCAGTTTCAAGAAACCCTTGCGCAATTCGTCGGCCGCCAATTCATCGATCGTGCGCAGGCGGCGATTGCCAAGGTGGTCGATGTCGTCCACCGTGCCCGTCCCGTTGCGAAGCTGCAGAATATAGCGCACCGCGTTCAAAAAGTCGATCGCCCGCAGCGTCATTTCGGATTCGGGAATGTCCTGATTGAACTTGCGATTGATGCGGAACCGGCCGACTTTGCCGAGCCGATAGCGATTCGGATCCTGGAACTTCTCCTTGAATAGCTCTTTGGCCTTTTCGAGTTGCGGCGGGTTGCCCGGGCGCAGACGTTGGTAGATGCGCAGCAGGGCTTCCTCGTGCGTATTCGTCGGATCGTCTTTGAGCGAATTGATGATCAAGGGATCGACGTTCTTGCCTTGCGCGTCCTTGGAGGCGAGAATCGAAACCGACTTCACGCTGGAAGCGTAAACGCGATCGAGATGCTCCTTGGTGATGACCTCGCCGGAATCGACGTAGACTTCGCCGGTCTCGGGATCGATGACGTCGCCGACGGCGATGTTGCCTTCGAGCGTGGAGCGATTGGCGTCGGTGACTTTGACGTCTTTGGTTTCCAGGAACGCCTTGATGATCGCTTCGTCGCTGGAGTACTCCGGGTCCATGGCGCGCAAGAGCGTCATGGCCGAGAACTTGCCCGACTGGTCGATGCGGACGCCGAGCGCGTCCTTCTTGGTGACGTTGACTTCGATCCAGCTGCCGCGTTCGGGGATAATTCGGCAGCTATGGAGCTTCTTGTCCGCGCCTTCCGACTCGATGACATAATCGACGCCAGGCGAGCGATGGAGCTGGCTGACGACGACGCGTTCGGCGCCATTGATGATGAACTCGCCGCCGCCGATCATGATCGGCATGTCGCCGAGGTAGACTTCCTCCTCGACCGGCTGTTCCTTGTTGAGCCGAAGCCAAACCTTGAAAGGCCGGCCATAGGTCAAGCGAAGCTGCCGGCATTCGTCGGGGCCGTAGCGCGGCTTGCCCAGCTCGTACTTGATGTAGTCGAGGCTAAGCGTCTTGTCGTAGCTCTCGATGGGGAAGATCTCGCGCAACACCCCCTCGAGGCCGTGGTTGTCCCGTTTTTCGGGATCGACATCGAGCTGAAGAAAGCGATCATACGATTTGGTTTGCACTTCGGTCAGGCTGGGGACCTCGACGGCGTCGCCGAATCGTCCGAAGTTGCGTTCCTCGGTCGGCTTAATAATGCGATTGGCCGGGATGGGCATGGTTCAGGCTCCTCCCCGAAAAAAAAGAACGCCCGTCGCTTCGATGCGCGAAGCGATGCAGCGTGGATCGTACATGAGTTCGTAACGTCGCTGATGCCGCGTGACGCCTGCCGGCACGCCGCGGTCGGCGGTCGGCGGAATCGGCCTCACGGAGAGTGAGAAAGAAAAGACGCAGGAAGAGACCCTCGGCGACGAGGGGCTTCCGGTCCAATGGAACTGATGGATGCGCTTCACGCTGTGTCACCAAGGGACAACGTGATTGTCGCAAACGGAATGCAGGGGGACTTCCGCTGTCTGCCACCCGATCCGCTGCCATAGCCTCAACGGCGTTCCGGTTTGACAATACGGCCCGTTCACGCTTAGCACCCGCACGGCGCGAGCGCTAAACGCAAACGGAAAACTACATCGGCTTGACGGAGGCCTTCGCGCCGCCGTCTTCCAGTTGCTTGGCGATCTTGGCCGCATCTTCCTTGCTGACGCCTTCCTTCAGGGCCTTCGGAGCGCCCTCTACGGCGTCCTTGGCTTCCTTCAGGCCCAGGCCGGTGATCTCGCGGACGACCTTGATGACGTTGATCTTCTTGGCGGCGTCGAAGCTTTCCAAGATGACCTTGAACTCTGTCGGCTCAGCCGCAGCAGCCGGAGCGCCACCGCCGCCGCCCGCCGGCGCAACCATGACCGCGCCGCCGCCGGCCGCCGGCTTGATCTTGTGGACTTCTTCAAGATAGTCGCCGAGCTCGACGGCCTTGGCCACCGTCAAAGCGGCAATTTTGTCGCCGATGTCTTTGATGTCGGCTCCCCATTCACGAGACATTGCAGGGTTCCTTTCGTTTCGGTTGTCGTTCGTATCTATTATCAAGTGTGCTGCTTGAAGCAGAGCAGCATGCGTAATAGCCTATTCCCCGTTTAGCGCTCGCAATGTAGCGTCGATCGACCAGCGCCTCACTGCAAGAGCAAAACGAAATCATGCGGACGGCGCCGCGGGCGCCTCGTCCTTTTTCGAATCCTTGATCCCCTTGATTTGGCCGCACACCTGCGACGCCGGGCCGACGATCTGGCCCGCCACGCGCCGCGCCGGCGAAAGCGCCAACATCACCACACGGCCGATCGCCTCGGCCTTGGTCGGCATCTTAAGGGCAATGTCAAATGCGACTTCCTGTCCCTCGGCAACGGCCGTCTTGATCTTAATGGTCTTGTCGTTCTTCTTGGCGATTGCCTCGATCTCCTTGCTCAACTCAGCGACGCTGCCAGCGCCAAAAGCAATCGTCGTCGATCCTTCCCAGACCGATTTGATGTTGAAACCGAGGTCGCTGAAGACGCGGCGAGCCAGGCTGTTCTTCACCTGGTGCAAGCGGATGTCCTTCTTGCGCAGCCCGAGGCGAATTTGATTTTCTGCGATGGCGTCCAGGCCGACGATGCTCAAAAACACCATATCGCGGACTCCGGCGAAAGTCGCCTTGAGGGAGTCCATTTGCATTTGCTTGATGGCTTTACTCATTGACGGAATCCAAATCGTTAAGGTTCGCGCGGGCCAGCAGCTACTCTGTCGCTAGATGGCCAACTTGATGCCGGGGCCCATGGTGGACGAAAGGGTCACCGATTTCACGAAGTTCCCTTTGATGCCGGTCGGCTTGGCGGCGCGGATGGCTTCGACAAAGGAGGTCACGTTGGCGACAATTTTTTCGTCGTCAAAGCTCATCTTGCCGACGCCGGCATGCACGTTGCCTCCCTTGTCGGTGCGGAATTCGACCTTGCCTGCCTTGAAGTCCTTGACGGCCTGGGCGACGTCACCGGTAATGACGGTACCGGCCTTGGGCGTCGGCATCAGGCCGCGCGGGCCGAGTGTCTTGCCGAGCCGGCTGACTTTGCCCATCAGGTCTTGCGTGGCCAAGGCGACATCGAAATCGAGCCAGTTTTGCTTTTGAATCTTCTCGATCAGGTCGTCGCTGCCGGCGAAGTCCGCCCCGGCTTCCTTGGCTTTGCCGACATTATCCCCTTGGCAGAACACGACCACGCGCACGGTCTTGCCGACGCCATGGGGCAGCGGAACCGTTCCGCGCACGAGCTGCTCGCTCTGCGTCGTGTCGACGCCGAGCGACATGTGAATTTCAACGGTCTCGTCGAAGCGCTTCGCACTGGCTTTGCGATTTGCCAGCCGAGCCTGATTCGCCTGCTTGAGCATCGTGACGGCTTTCGGCAGCGGGACCGGTCCCTCCTTGGCAATTTTCTGATAGGTGGTCTTCAGCTGATTGCGCAACTTCTTCCCGCGCGCCGGCGCCACGCCAGCCCGTTTTTTCTTCTTGCCGGGTTCGGCGGGGGCCTTGGGGGCCTTCGGCGTCGGCGCGGCTTCCGCAGAGGTAGCGACTGCGGCTTGATCGCCGGCCGGTTGCTCCGCCGCGGGTTTCGCTTTGGGCGTCTTGGCTTTCTTTTCCTTCGCCTCGCCCTTGCCCTCGGGCTTCGCTTCCTTGGCCTCGCTTGCAGCCTCCGGCTTTTTTTGATCGGCGTCGGCGGTTTGTTTCTTGGCCATCAGGTGAGACTCGTTGATAAACAAAATGCAACGACAAAAAGAACCCTTACCCGTCTGATTAATCTATGTCAGACAGGCTTCGGTGTCCTCTTCTTCGCCACCATCTGAGGATATTTTTTTACGTCCTTTGTTCTCGCCGGCAAGGGCTTCGTCTTGGACTACCCTTCCACGGTGATTCCCATGCTGCGCGCGGTTCCCTCGATGATCCGCATGGCATGTTCTTCGTCGCGGGCATTCAGGTCGGCCATCTTACGTTTGGCGATGGCTTTCACATCCGCCTTGCTGACCTTGAAGCCCTTGTATTTTCCCGACTTCTTCTCCTTCTCCTCGGCCGGGAGAAGCTCGGAGCCTTTCTTTTTTTCTATCGGAATGCCGGCGGCTTGCTTTATCAACACCGCGGCGGGCGGGCTCTTGATCTCAAACGTAAAGCTGCGATCGCTGTAAACCGAGATGACGACCGGGATCATCATGCCGCGCTGATCCTTCGTCTTCTCGTTAAACTGGGACACGAATTGGCCGATGTTGACGCCGTGCTGCCCGAGCGCGGGACCGACGGGGGGAGCAGGCGTCGCCTGTCCTCCGGGGCATTGTAGCTTTACTTGGGCTGTCAGTTGTTTTGCCATGGTGACCGTTCGAACGTCTGATGTCGCAGCGATTCGGTGTGGCCGATCCCAGGCATTGCTGCGTTCACCTGGGGCTTGATAGTGTAGAACTCGAAGGCGAATCGTCAATCGTTCGGTCAAGCAAAATCGACCTGCCAGTATTCCAGTTCCACAGGAACCGGCCGGCCGAAGATGGTCAACTCGACGACGATCGCCCCCTTGGCTTCAAGGATCTGCTTGACGACGCCTTCCATGCCGGAGAACATGCCATCCTTGACTTTGACGCGATCGCCTTCGCTATAGGGAGAGACCTTGGTGTCGGTGACGGTGCTCGGCGTTTCGCCGGGAATCTTGATCCACTTCTTGATCTCGTTCTCGCTCATCGGGATCGGCTTTTTGTTCAAGCCGGCGCCGACGAAATCGCCGACGCCCGATGTTTCCCGGAACAGGTACAGCATGTGCTCGTTGAACTCGACCTGCACCATGAGATAGCCGGGCAGCAGCTTGCGTTCGCGGATGTAGCGCTTGCCCTTGCGCATCTCGCTGACTTTCTCTGTCGGTATGACGATTTGGCCGAACGATTCCTGCAACCCTTCAATCTTGACGCGTCGCTCGATCGATTCCTTGATCGACTCCTCGCGCCCGCTCTGAACCTTGACGACGTACCAATGCAAATTTGCATTGGGGGCGGCCTCGGCCGTCGCCACCGCTGAGGCGTCGGCGGGGGGGGTCGGCGATTCGCTCGGAGGCGTTGATTCAGGAAGTCCAGGTTCCGTGGTCATGACAGGCAAATCCGTAAACGAGAGGGATTACCACGCGGTGGTCGTCTTCTGTTCCGCGTCCGCTTTCTTCGGGTCGATCAGCAACACCTTGATGTAAGGAGCGCTCAGCACTTTGATCCAGATCACATCGACGACGAACAGGAACGACGTGAACAAGAAAACGGTCACTAGCACGACGATCGTGTCCTGCACCACGCGCTCGCGCGTCGTCCACGACACTTTGTTCATTTCAGCTTCCGTGGCGATCAGGAAATCGGCAAAGCCCGGGATGTTCACGCAGCGCCACGCCGCCCAAACCAAGAGCGCGGACAACACCAGCGGCATCATGATGTAGGAATGATACATAAGCGGAGCATAGGTAACTCGGTTGCCTTCCGTAAAGGGCACGATCCAGCGCAGATCCACGACATCGCCCCCGCCTGAGCCGAAGTATTTGTTTTGAACCATGGCGTAGATGCCGAACCCGCCGATAATCAGAAGCCCGACGATGCTTCCGCGGCGGACGCGCACGCCTTGGTTTCCCTTATAGGCGTAGGCGTGGAACCAGCCTTGCGTTTCGACGGCTTCAAGAAACCACATCCAGCCCGGAACCTGCAAGTACATGTAGCCGAAGCCGCCCAAGAGAACCATGGCGACCAAGGCCAGGATGCCCCAGCCGAATGCGGGATTATCCCGAAGGTCCTCCATCATGTTCCCGAGCCACGCGCACAACCAGAGCGTCAACACCGTGGCGAGAGCCATGAAGAACATGCCCGCCCGCGCCCCGAGCTGATTGACTTGCTGGAGCCCAAGGTAAGCGGCATAGGTCAATCCGCCGATGACGCCGAGGTCCAAGAGAACCAAAAGTGCGCCCGACAGAATGTCGTTGCGCAGCATATCCGGGCGATCGGCCCAGTAGGCGGCCCATCCGGAACCCCATAACGTCGGGAGGCCGCCGAAGACAAAATACAAGCCGGCCAACAACGCCGCGGCGCCCATCGCGCTGTTGATCGTAAGCTGCTGCTGAACGTCGGGTTCAGTTGACGCTGCTTCTTCGGGTTTTGGAGTTTCACCGGCCGACATGTTCCGTCCTTATGTCGAGAAAAATAACACTCGGGGCACAGCGAACAGGGGCGGAGCGAGTCGAACGCTCAACCTGCCGCTTTGGAGACGGCTGCTCTGCCAATTGAGCTACACCCCTTCATCAGGTGCTAGGGATCAGGGGTCAGAGGACAGGAAACACCGCTGATCTCGCCGCCGGCTCCTGGCCTCTGACTGCTGACTCCTGACTCCTATTTCTTACGTGATTCCTTGTGCGGCGTGTGCTTTCGTTCCTTGCGGCAGAACTTTTTCAGTTCGAGCCGATCGGCGCCGCGGGTTTCTTTTTGGGTGCGGTAGTTGCGGGCACTGCAAACGGTGCATTCCAGCCAAACGTATTCGCGCATGATGGTCTCTGATGAGATCGTTTAGCGCCCGCATGGGGCCACGCGGGCGCTAAACGAAGAAGGTTATGCGGTGATCTTGGTGACAACGCCGGAGCCGACGGTGCGGCCGCCTTCGCGGATCGCGAAGCGGAGCCCTTCGTCCATGGCGATGGGGCTGTCCGGCAGAAGTTCGACGGTGACTTTGATATTGTCGCCGGGCATGCACATTTCCGCCTTGTTGCCGTCGGCGCCGATCAGGGCGGTGATGGAGCCGGTGACATCGGTGGTGCGGAAATAGAACTGGGGACGGTAGCCCGGGAAGAACGGCGTGTGCCGGCCGCCTTCTTCCTTCGACAGCACGTAGACGTTGCCTTCGAACTTGGTATGCGGCGTGATCGATCCCGGCTTGGCGATGACTTGCCCGCGTTCGATTTCTTCGCGCTTCAGGCCGCGAACGAGGACGCCGACGTTGTCGCCCGCGATGCCTTTCTCGAGCGTCTTGTTGAACATTTCGACGCCGGTGATGGTCGTCTTCTTCGGCGCCTTCATGAGGCCGATGATCTCGACTTCATCGCCGACCTTGCAGACGCCACGTTCGATACGGCCCGTGGCGACCGTGCCACGGCCTTCGATCGAGAACACGTCTTCAACGCTCATGAGGAACGGCTTGTCCTCTTCACGCTTGGGCGTGGGGATGTAGTTGTCGAGGGCGGCCATCAGATCGTCGATGCACTTGCCGGCGGCATCGTCCTTGCCCTGCGTATCGAGGGCGGGCTTCGAGGAACCGCGAACGATGGGAACTTCGTCGCCGGGGAATTCGTACTTGGTCAGAAGATCGCGCATTTCCATTTCGACGAGGTCAAGGAGCTCGGGGTCATCAACCGTGTCGATCTTGTTGAGGAAGACAACGATGCGCGGCACGCCGACTTGACGGGCCAGGAGGAGGTGCTCCTTGGTCTGCGGCATCGGACCGTCGTTGGCAGCGACGACGAGGATCGCGCCATCCATTTGCGCGGCGCCGGTGATCATGTTCTTGATATAGTCGGCGTGGCCGGGGCAATCGATGTGGGCATAGTGCCGATTCGGAGTTTCATATTCGACGTGGGCGACGGCAATGGTCACTGTCTTGTTTTCATCGCGTACCGTGCCACCCTTGGCGATTTCGGCGTAACTCTTGATCTTTTGGACCTTGTTCTTATACGCCTGACGAGCGAGGATCGCCGCCGTCAGCGTGGTTTTCCCGTGGTCAATGTGGCCAATCGTGCCGACGTTGACGTGGGGTTTGGTCCGTTGAAAAGTTTCCTTAGCCATCGTGCCTCCGAAGAGTAACAAAAACTCCAGCCGTTTGGGCTGAAACCAGAAATTAGTAACACCATAAGGTAAAGCTGCTGATGGGAATCGGACCCATGACCTCGTCCTTACCAAGGACGCGCTCTACCAGCTGAGCTACAGCAGCAGTCGCCGCACTAGCCCGCAGCGCAAGCAAGGGATGGTTGCACGGCCCTTGCTAGCGCTGGGGGCTAGTGACAACCTCCAGAGCGGGTGATGGGAATCGAACCCACGTGGCCAGCTTGGAAGGCTGGGGCTTTACCATTAAGCTACACCCGCAACCATGCCAGTGGCGGCGTTGCAGAAGCTCTCGCCACGCCGCACGCGGCAATAATGGGCAGGGAGGGATTTGAACCCCCGTAGGACGTAGTCCGTCAGATTTACAGTCTGATGCCATTGGCCGCTCGGCCACCTGCCCGCATCCAGCCGCTTGCGGCGTGACAAGCGGCTCACGCAAGCTAGCGGAGGGACTTGAACCCACAACCACCGGTTTACAAAACCGGGGCTCTACCATTGAGCTACGCTAGCGAAGTCGCGCAAATGGTGAGTATAGAAAGTCCGCACAATCCCCGCAAGTTGTCTTTCCCTCGGCAGCGGGCCGGCGTCCGATCGAAAAACCCACCTTTATCTTACGGAAAGACAATCCTGTGGGGAATGAGGTTCGTTGCGGCCCCGCCCGTTTTTTCCGTCGTCCCAAAACAGAGGGGTTTGTTATACCGAGCGCATGCCGAACACCAAGATGCCCCAGAAAAACTTTTGCCCACGACCGAACTGCGTAGAATAGGGACATCAGCCCACGGTTCATACTTGCATGACTATCTCCCTTTTTACGGTCGCGGTGCTCTCGGCAAGCTTCTTCGTCGGCTTCCTTCCCGCCCTCATCGACGGCGCTCGTAAGGCGTTGCAGGAGAGGTTGAAACTGAACGATGGCGACGCCGACTGGTTCGCACGCGTTTTCTACCTCGTTTGGCTCCCAGCCATGCCCGTCGCCGGCTGGATGTTGGACGCCTTCCACAACAAAGAAATTCTGTTCTTTGGGCTTGTCGGCATGATTCTCAGCCTGGCCTGGTTGACCATGGCTGCAAATCTTCACACCCTTTATCTGAACGCAATCGTCCTGGGGCTTAGCTACTCGTGCGTCGTGACCGCGGCGATCAGCTTCATGCCGCGAGCCTTCTTTCCGGATTACGTTGATTCGTATCGGCTTAACATTGCGGCACTCAACGTCGGGTTCATCGCCGTCGGGATCGGCGCAGCCCTCGGCGCGTGGATAGCGCCACGGCTTCAAAACTGGTTCGGCCTTGGCCAGGGCATTCTCTATGTCAGCACGGCGCTCATCGCGCCGGCCGCGATGACGGCGTTGGTCGAACGCGACGCCTTTCCCCCGACGGTTGCCAATGTGACTTGGCCGGAGATGGTTGCTGGGCCACACCTGCTGCTCCTTGCCCTTGTACTGCTGGTTTATTTCGCTCTGGAGAACTGCCTCGACTACTGGCCCAAAACACTGCAAGAAACTCCGCCGGACGAAATCAAGCCGCACGAAGCCGATGTCGCACCAGCCGAAGCGCAGCCGGTTTTTTGGTTTTTGTTCATTGCCTCGCGTGGTCTGGCCGCCTGGCATTTCTACCATCACCCCAATCACGGAGCCGCCACGACCGTCGCTCTGGTCTTCGTCTCGACTCTGATTCTCTTCAACGTGGTGAGCGGCTTCGAATTCGGCGGCGAACGCCTTCTGCTCTGGATGGTCGGCCTCTGCTACGGTCCGCTTCTGCCCGGCTTTCTCGGCATGGCCCTGGACCTATATCTCAACGCACTCCCGTTGAGCGTCCTCGGCATTCTCCTGGCATTCAGCGGCATCGACACGTTGCTGGTTCGGCCCGCGATGACCTACTTCACGCTGAACCGAACGCCTCGATCGGTCCTGTGGGCGCCGCTCGGCCTGTCGCTAGTGCTGTGGATCCCGCTGGTTTTTTTCGTCATCGTTCGCGTGTAAGACGAGACGAAAACGACCGACTTCCACGATGACCGCGACTCACGCAAAAACGACTGTGACGACCGACCTGTCGCGGAATTCTACGGCGATGTCCCGCAGCGCCAACTCAAGCACACCCGTGGGCGAGCGATCCGCCACATCGAGCGCATACATCCCCGTGCTGCCCGTCATCGATTCATCGCCGCACCGGACCGCCACGACGTTGTCGTGAGGTGAAAGCGTAACCACGAGCTTCCAGGAATCGGTCAGGTATCGGTGCACATGGAGTTTCTTGCGCGGCCAACGTCCTTCGGCTTCACAGAGATCGTATAGTTCCGGGAGAGGTTTTTTCCCCTTGGCTGCCGCCGTGGCGCCGGCTGCCATCACGTCGCGTTGATACTTACGGGCCAGAGGCGACAACTCAATCGGAATCGTTTCGATGGGGGCCGAATTGGTTGAGTTGACCTGCTCGCGCTTCGCTCGTCGCCGAAGAGCGGCCCCGACTTCAATCGCGGCGCGGACCGCGTCCGCGGCGGCCGGCGACAGCTTCGCTCCCCGCGCGTATGCGCGCAGCTGCTGCAACGTCCAGTCGCCGCGATGGTACGACTCGATGGCAACCGTGAAATCGATTTGGGCCGGCGTCTTCGGCATTCGAATGCCTCAATCACAAGTCCGCACATGCCTCATGATTCCGAATCATGGGACTCGTCACACAATCGCCGAGCCCACACTCGACACGTATGCGGAATGTCCTTCATGCAGAGCAGCAGGCGCAGATGCGAATCTCGCAGCACGCGCCGCAACTCGGGCAGCGTGCAGTGTACTTTCAGTTTTTCAAGATGCCTGAGCACGCCCTCATTGGTGCGGACCGTGGATGTCCCGTACTTGCCATGCAATTTCCGAAGCGACTTCCGCCGGTAGGCAAGCGTGGTGGCCCGACGCAGGATCGCACTCACGTTTCGCCAATCCTCTTTTTTCCAAAACGCCCGGTGCGTCGATCGGCCGACCCGGACGACGCTCGTCAATCGCTCAGGCGCCACATGGCCGTGCTCCTTACAGCGATTCAAACCCCAGACAATGTCGTCATAATGCTCGTCCCCGTCCAACATCAACTCTGCAATTGAATTGACTGCCGTTTCTTTGCCGAGCACAGCCGCAAGCACGCGCGCCAATGTAAAAAGCCGGCTCCTCGCCTAGAGCAGGCGAACTTTCTGGTTTTTTCGCTCGCTGGGTTTGCCGCTGTCCTTGCACAGTTCATCGAGAATGGCGTGCGAGTCGTCCGCGTGACGAATGAGGATTCCGATAATCACGCGATGCTCTTCGGAAAGCAAGTCAATCGCTTCCGCCAGCAGGTCGTCGTAGAACCGGCGAATCTCAAGCTCCCGGGCATCTGTGTCTTCCGCTCTCCCGTCGTCGGACGAATCCTCGAAATCGCCTAACCAGACGGTCGAAATTGGCCGGGGCTCCCGCTGCTGCTTGCGCCAGCCATCGATCGCCCGGTTCTTGACGATTTGCCGAACGTATCGCTTCCGGCGGCCGACGCCGCTGAAGTCGGCGTCCTTGAGTTTGAGCCAGACGTCGACCAATACATCGTAAGCGGCATCGTGATCGCGCAGAATTTCTTGGGCACGCTTGTGCAACCAACTAAAGTCGTCGCCGTAGAATTCGTAGATATCCATGGGGGCGAATCCCTTGCCGTTTGTAGGGGAATGTATCATCCTGAAATCCACATCGGCAAGGGAATTCGTGCGGGCATTATGAATTATCCGATTATGGGTGTTCCATGCGAGTCGGCATTATCGCGTTGATGCAGGAATCGAACACGTTTATCGCCGCGCCGACGACGTTCGCGCATTTTGAAGATGACCTGCTCGTCGAAGGAGATGCCGTTCGCGCTCGCTTCGCCGATGCGCATCACGAGGTCGGCGGGTTCTTCGCGGGGCTGGCGCTGGAGAAGCTGGATGCCGTGCCGATCTTCGCGGCCCGAGCGTTGCCCTACGGCATCGTCGCGGCGGAAGCGTTCGACGCACTCTTGACACGGATGGACGCAGCCATTGATCATGCTGGCCCGTTGGACGCCTTGCTCGTGGCGCCGCACGGCGCCACCGTCGCCGCCAATCATCCCGATGCCGACGGCTATTGGCTGTCGCGTTTGCGGCGCCGGTTCGGCAAGCGATTTCCCATTATCGGCACGCTCGATCTGCATGCCAACGTCTCGGCGGCGATGACCTCGGCATGTGACGCATTGATCGCCTATCGGAGCAATCCGCATCTGGATCAACGGCAGCGCGGCATCGACGCTGCCCGGCTGATGGCACGCACGTTGCGCGGCGAAGTCCGCCCGACGATGGCCGCCGCATTCCTGCCGCTGGCTGTCAACATCGAACGCCAACTTTCCGCTGAATCGCCGTGCCGGGATGTCTACGACACCGCCGATCGGATGTTGGCCGTGCGCGGCGTGTTATCCAACAGCGTCGTGCTTGGCTTCCCCTACGCGGACGTTGCCGAGATGGGAGCATCGGCAATCGTCGTGACCGACAACGATTTCTCCCAGGCGGAGGCGTTGGTGACGGAGTTCGCGCAATATTGGTGGGATTGCCGCGAGCAGTTTGTCGGCAAGTTGATCTCGATCGACGACGCCATGCGCAAGGCTTCGACGCTGGAGGGGCCGATCACCCTGCTCGACATGGGGGACAACATCGGCGGCGGCTCACCCGCCGACGGGACCGAGCTGGCACATGCTCTCGCGCGCAATCCCGGCCTTGCGCCGGCGTTTGTCAGCCTGGCGGATCCTGACGCCGTTCGGCAAGCGGCCCAGGCCAGTGTCGGGGCATCGATACGCTTGGCCGTCGGTGGAAAGACGGACGATCGCCACGGTTCGCCATTCACGGCCGATTTCGTGGTTCGCGGCCTTTACGACGGCAAGTTCCAGGAATCGCAGCCTCGCCACGGCGGATTCTCGAGATTCGATCAGGGCCCGACCGCCGTCGTCGAAACCGCCGCCGGGTTGACGATCATGCTGACGACAAAACGCATGGTCCCGTTCAGCATCAAGCAGCTAACGAGTTGCGGCCTCGATCCGGCCCGATTTCGCGTTCTTGTGGCGAAGGGCGTACACGCTCCGGTCGCCGCGTATGCGCCGGTATCCAAGCACCTGATCCGCGTCGATACGCCAGGCGTCACAACCGCGGACCTGTCGCGGCTGGAATATCACCGTCGGCGTCGACCGATGTTTCCGTTCGAGGCGGATGCGGCGTGGTAGCGCGCGGACCCATTTTGAGTAGAACTCTCTGTTGACACTATATTGAGCTATTCTGATAATATCATCTACACAGATGATATTCGTGTCGTCAATGATTATTGCTCAAAATGGGACGTGGCATGGCCCGGAAGAAAAAACCGCGTGGACAAGCCGATAATCCGTTCAAGCCAGGCGCCGGCCATTCTCCGCCGTACTTGGCCGGGCGTGAAGACGAGCGGGACCAGTTCAAACGATTTCTGGCGCAGACGACGATCACGGACAACGTCGTATTGACCGGGTTGCGCGGCGTCGGCAAAACGGTGCTCATGGACGATGTCTACAAGCCGCTTGCCTTATCCGAAGGCTGGGTTTGGGTGGGCGCAGACTTCTCCGAGTCCGCTTTCGTGGATGAAGCGGCGTTATGCCGCCGAATCCTCACGGACTTGTCGGTCTATACCTCAGCACTGGAGGTTGAAACGGAGCGCACTGCCCGGATGGGGCTCACCTCGACGCGCACTGCACGCGAAGACGTTGATTACGAGTACCTTGGGGAGTTTTTCAATGCTCAGCCGGGCCTCAATTCGGACAAGCTGAAGGCGACGCTTGAGTGGACTTGGAACGCGGTCAAGGGCCTTGGAAAGAAAGGTATCCTTTTTGCGTACGACGAAGCGCAGGTTGTTCAGGACCGCAAGAAAAAGGAACAGTATCCCCTTGCCCTTCTGCTTGAAACCTTTCAATCGATTCAGCGCAAAGGGGTGAAAATGATGCTGCTATTGACTGGTTTGCCGACATTGTTTCCAAAACTCGTGGAGTCGCGGACGTATGCAGAGCGAATGTTCAAGATTCAAGAAATCGGCAAGCTTAATGAGATCGCCTCACGCAAGGCGATTACCGAGCCACTCAAAGGTAATGCGATCCAGTTCACCAAAGAATCGATCGACATGATTGTTCAAGAGACGTGCGGTTACCCGTACTTCATTCAGTTCATTTGCCGAGAAGCCTATGACATTTTCCAGTCCGCCGTGAGTTCTGGCATTACTCCGAGCATTCCCATAAAGACGCTTGTCAAGAAACTCGATTCCGACTTCTTCGCGGGTCGCTGGGCGCCCGTACCGGATCGTCAACGAGAGCTATTGTTCTGCATCGCCAACTTGGAGAACGCAGCGGACGAATTCACGGTCAACCAGATTGCGGATATTTCACATGCATTGCGGCGCAAAGATATCCGGCCGTTCAAATACGCGGACGTCAGTTCCATGATGCCAAAGCTGATCAACGCCGGTCTCGTTTACAAAAATCGTCATGGCAAGTATTCGTTGGCGGTGCCGCTCTTGCATGGCTTCGTAAAGCGCCAGTTCGAGGAGCCTGAGGTGATTCAGCTATCACTTTTTGATTGACGAATTTGACCGGAGTACGGCATACATCGAATGAACTGGCGGCGTCGACCTTGCCGATTTTGCCAACCAGAAAAAACGTGCCGGCTCTCAACTCGGCGCTTGCCTCGCGCCGATAGGCCTGTATACTAAAATGTTACCATTCACGTGGAATGGCAACCTCTCATATCTTGTTAGGGGATCCTCTATGAGTCATGGCGTAATGGAGATGGACCTGATCGAAGAGCTTCAGATGCGTCGCTGGGCGCGAGAGAACTACGTGCCTCCGGAACAGCGCGATGAAGGCTGGCATCCCGTCATCCAGGACGAAATGAAGAAGAAGGACAGCGAAAAGTACTCCCCCAACCAGCGGCGAAACAACAACTAATCCCCACGCCGCAATTAACCCTGACCCGAAGCGTCCCATCCTCGCGATGCGGTTGCTTCGGGTTCTTCATTTTAGCAAGCCCCAGGATGAGCGCAGCCATTCCTGGGGGCAAGCACAAAAGGCACAATGGGCTTCTTCACCGGACGATTGACCTGCATGCGCTTCCGCGTCGGCGGACGCGCGCCGCGCACTTTCGCGCAAGAACACCTCGACGCTCTCGCCGGCCACGCCATCGGCAAACAGCGCATCGCTGCCTCCGATGGCTCACTGGTAGGCTGGATAGCCGCGGATCATATCCTCGACACGTCGTTCGAGTTGGCCAAGAACATCGTGAATGACTCGCTGCACTTCGCCATGCGCATCGACGAAGTCAAGATGCCCGCCGACTTGCTGCGCGCCTACTATCAGGTCGAGCTGCAAGCGCTGGCCGCGACCAATCCGAGCGGGCATCCGAGTTCCCGGCAAAAGCGTCAGGCGCGCGAATACGCCAAGGATCGGCTCGAGAACGAAGCCAAGGACGGCCGCTACGTCCGCCGCAAGGCGATCCCAATTCTGTGGGACGCGCCGTCGAACGAATTGCTCGTCGGCACAACCTCCGTTACGTCCCTTGATCGCCTCGTCACGCTGTTTCACCAGACATTCGACCGCAAGTTCGAGTTGCTAGGCGCCGGACGTCAAGCGTTCAACCTCGCCGAGGTCACGAATCAGACACGCCATGTCGACGATGCCACACCGACTATCTTCGTCCCCGGCGGCCAGCTCACCGAGGTCGCCTGGATGCCCGATGAGAACAAACGCGACTTCCTCGGCAACGAGTTCCTCCTTTGGCTTTGGCACTTCCTGGAGAACGAAGGCGACGTGCTGAAGCTGTCCGATGATTCGGAAGCAACACTGATGATTACGAAGACGCTACAACTCGAATGCCCACGCGGGCAAACCGGCCGCGAGAGCATTTCGAGCGAGGGGCCGAGCAAGTTGCCTGAGGCGCATCGCGCGCTGCAAGCGGGCAAGCTGCCTCGAAAGATGGGGCTGACGGTCGTGCGCCACGAGTCGCAGTATGAACTGACGATGCAGGCCGAGTCGTTGGCCGTCGGCTCGGCGCGTCTGCCCGCGCCCGAGGCCGACGAAGATCGCGCTCGACTCGAGGAGCGCGTCACGCAGATTCGCCATCTTCTGGAAACGCTCGATCTGATCTACGCCGCCTTCATGCAGCGCCGATTGGGCGATGCCTGGACTAAAGAGGCAGCACGCATCAAAAAGTGGCTGCACCTCGAACGGCGACCGTCATCATGATGGCTTTCCAGCGTCGGCCGCAAAAAAACGCAAAAAGCGCAAAGGGAAACAGACAAAGCACTCAGAGATCACGATTGCTTGCATTCTTTGTGTTCTTTTGCGGCTATTCCGTTGATGCCGAGTGGAGCTAGCAGAGACTTTGCACGGCGATGGGCTTTTCCTACCATACCCAGCAAACCATCAAACACCGGGAGCCAAGTCATGCCGACCAATGAACCGTTGAATCGCAAACTGCGCATGGGACTCGTGGGCGGGGGCCAGGGCGCGTTCATCGGACGCGTGCACGCCACCGCGGCGATTCTCGACAATCGCGCGCTGCTTGTCGCCGGCGCCTTGTCGAGCGATGCCGCCAAGGCCAAGGCGTCGGCCCCCGATTACGACATCAAGCCCGAACGCGCCTATGGCTCGTACAAGGACATGATCGCGGCCGAGCTCAAGCTGCCCGTCGGCGAACGGATCGACTTCGTCGCCATCGCCACGCCGAACCACACCCACTTCGAGATCGCCAAGGCCTTCGCCGAGGCGGGGTTCAACGTGATGTGCGACAAACCGATGACGTTCGATCTGGCTCAAGCCGAAGAGTTGGCAAAGGTCGTCGCGAAATCAGGCGTCGTCTTCGGGCTCACGCACAACTACACGGGCTATCCGCTCGTGCGCCAGGCCCGCGACATGGTGCTCAGCGGCGAACTCGGCGAGATCAACGCCATCCGCGCTTTCTACATCCAGGGCTGGTTGCGCAGTCGGCTGGAGAAGGAAGGCCAAAAGCAGGCCGGCTGGCGCACCGATCCGAGTAAATCCGGCGCCGCCGGGTGCTTCGGCGACATCGGCACGCACGCCTACAACCTGGGCCGATATATCACCGGCCTGATTCCCGATCAGATTTCCTGCACGTTGAAGATCTTCAACGAAGGCCGGGCGCTCGACGACTACGGCAGCGCGATCGTCCGCTACACCAACGGCGGGCTCGGCACGGTCACCGCGTCGCAGATTTCGCATGGACGGGAGAACGACTTGTGGATCGAAGTCGATGGCACCAAGGGCGCGCTGGAATGGCATCAGGAAGAGCCGAACAAGATGCTGCTGCGGATCAACGGCAAGCCGCACCAGCTCTACACGCGCGCCGGCGGACCGTACCTGAGCGCGACGGCCGGCGCATCGCAGCGCATCCCCGCCGGCCATCCGGAGGCGTTCCTCGAAGCGTTCGCCAACATTTACACCGCCGCCTACGCCGACATGATCAAGCGCAGCGCCGGCCAAAAGTTCGACGGCCAGAACACGCTCTATCCTAACGTCGCCGACGGCGTGGACGGCATGAACTTCATCACCCAGTGCGTCGCCAGCAGCAAAGAGAGCGGCGCCTGGAAGACGCTCAAACACGCGTCGTGCCGAAAATAGAATTGCCAATCGCGCGCCGGCATGTACCTGTCGTGGTAGGATGAGAACATGAAGAAACAAACGAGCGGCCAATTTCTGGAACGTCTACTCGAACCCGTGAGTGCGTTGCTCGACGATGACGCCGGACGCAAGCTGGTCGAGTTGAAAGCGGATCGGCAAGCTCAATCGCGCATCGCAAAGCTAGCCGACAAGTGCAACCGCGGCGTCCTCAGCGACGAGGAGCGGCGGGATTACGAAACGTACGTCATGGTCGGCGAGTTCATCGCCATCCTGCAGGCGCAAGCCCGCGCCCGCCTGGTCCAGCGCGGTCAAGCGAAATGAAGCCGTTTCTGCGAGCGCTGGTCCGAAAACGCGCCAAGCGCCGCTGCGAGTATTGTCGGCTGCACGAAGATGACTTGCCCGCCTGGCCCTTTCATGTCGAGCACCTTATCCCCAAGAAACACGGCGGAACGGATGATCCAAAATCGCTCGCTTGGCCGTGTCACTATTGTAACCTGTGCAAATCCAGCAACCTGAGCGGTCGCAATTCGAAAACCGGACGGATCGTCACGCTTTTCAATCCCCGCCGAAGGCGCTGGTCGCGACCTTTCAGCTGGTGTGGACCAGAGCTTATCGGGCCTACGCCGTGTGGCCGAGCCACGATTGCAGTGCTGAATATCAACGCGGCGCATCGAGTAGCGCTACAGAAGCTATTGATCGAGGCGAATGTTTTTCCACCGGACTGATGGATCGGCGCCATGAAGGCAGCATGATCCCGTCGCTTTCGCTCCGTGCTGGTAGCCCGCTCTTGGAGTCCCCATGCAACCCAGCGAAACGCCCACTGCGAATCCGATGCGCGTTCGCTGGATCATCCTGGTCCTGCTTTGCTTGTCGAGCGGGCTGCTCTATCTTCATCGGTATTCGTGGGGCTTCGTTCGGCCCGACATTGCCCGCGAAAATCCTGAACTCACGCCCGTAGACCTCGGCTGGCTCGATTCCGCATTCCTGGCGACGTACGCGCTTGGCCAAATCCCCGGCGGCATGGCGGGCGATCGCTTTGGACCGCGCATCGTGTTGACGGTGCTAACGGTCGTCGGCACGCTGGCGGCGGTCGGCGTCGCGTGGACCGGTGGGTTTTGGCAACTCTTTGGCGCCCGCGCGGCTTTCGGGTTTGCACAGGCCGGCGTGTATCCTGTCTTGAGCAAGATGACGAAGTCGTGGTTTCCGCTGGCGTCACGCACCAGCGTGCAAGGCGCCGTCACCGCCATGGGACGCCTCGGCGCCGCCTTCGCGCCGATCATTATTGCCTTCCTGTTGGTCGGCACCCTCGGCTTGTCGTGGCGAGGCACGCTCTGGGTGTTGACGATTCCCGGCATCCTGCTGGCGGTCGGTTTCTGGATTGCGGTGCGCGATACGCCGAGCGAACATCCCTGGGCGAATGTGGCCGAGGCGGAGCTCGTACGCGATGCGCAGCCGACGCCGACGGAATCGGGTGGCGTCGATCCCCGGGGTTCGGAGTACCTCACCCCGGGGCTTCCGGTCTCGTCCACTGAAGCGAAGGGCGACCCGGATCCCCGGGGTGCGTCGGACCTCACGCCGGGGCTTCTCGGTGCGTGGTTCAGTTTGGCCATGCTGTTCGTGTATACCTTTGTGAGCACGTTTCAGGATCAGTTTTTTGTCAACTTGATGCCGACGTTTCTTGAGGAAGCCAAGGGACTGAGCAAGCAGGAACTGGGACTCTACGGAGCGCTGCCGCTTGTGGGTGGAGCGATCGGCGCCATACTCGGCGGAATATTGAACGACTGGTTGATCGAATCGCTCGGCAGTCGCCGGTGGGCGCGAAGTCTCGTGGCGTTCACGGGCAAGCTGCTCGCCGGCGCGTTGGTGCTATGCAGCATGCAGGTGGACGACGGACGGTGGGCGCTGGGAGTTTTGATGGGGGTGCGCATTTTCAGCGATTGGAGTCTGCCGACGCAGTGGGCCGCCGTCACCGACATGGGCGGCAAGGCCGGCGCGACGATGTTCGGCATCGTCAACACGGTCGGCGTTGCCGGCGGATTTGTCGCCGGGCCCGCGTTTGGCTGGCTGAAGCAACACTACGGCTGGGACGGAGTGCTTCTCAGCGTGGCAATCATGTGCCTCCTGGCGGCGTGTACGTGGCTCTTCATCGACTGCACCCGGCGCATCAGTAATGACTAATGCCCCGGGGCAATAGTCAGGTGTCCGTCGAGTATCGGCAATCGGCGCAGTAGTCGTTACAATAATGCCGTTGTCGTGCAGCCGTCGCTGTAGACTTTGGATGCAGGCTTTGTGCGAAAACACCGCCGGAAAATCGAAGGGAGGAATGCAATGACCTGGCTACGTCCTTTCGGAACTGTCGTGTTGACATTTGCACTCACCGTACTAGCTTCCCAGGCGAAGGCGCAATCCTGGGTCGGCAAATCGGTGCTGCACAACAAACCGACCAATCAGGTCAGGTTCACCGATCGCATCGATGACAAGGACGTGGTGTACCAGTTCTCCGGCACTTGGCCCTTTACCGTTCGCGCGGAGCGCGACGGCATGCTGCGCATTCACGATCGCCGAAACGAAGGCTGGGTGGACAAGAGCGACTTCGTCCTGCAGAGCGAAGCCGTCGAGTACTTCACGCGCAAGCTCCAGGCTAATCCCAAAGACACCTTCGCTCTCAACATGCGTGCCGCCGGGTATCAGGATCGCAAGGAATACGACAAGGCGATCGCCGACTACGATGCCGCCATCACCATCAATCCCAACGATCCGACCGCGTACAACAATCGCGGCGTCGTCTGGAAGGACAAGAAGGATTACGACAAGGCCATCGCCGACTACACTGAGGCGATTCGCATCAATCCGAAGGTCGCCGTCTACCACATCAATCGCGGCGTCGCCCACCGCATTAAGAACGAGTTCGACAAGGCCATCCTGGATTATGACGAAACGATCCGTTTGGAGCCTCGTTATGCCATGGCTTTCTACAGCCGCGGCATTTGCTGGTACCTCATGAAAGACTACGACAAGGCCATCAGCGATTACGATGAATCGATCCGGCTCGACCCAAAGTATGCGCCGGCGTACGTCGAACGCGGCATTACCTGGCGCATGAAGAACAACTACGCCAAAGCGATCACGAACTATGACGAAGCGATCCGGCTCGACCCCAAGCTCTCCAATGCCTACTACCACCGTGGCATTTCGCATCTGCTCAAAAAAGAGTATGCCGCATCGATCAAAGACCATGATGAAGCAATCCGGCTCAATCCGAAATACGCGTTTGCCTATCGGGAACGCGGCATCGCTCACAAATATTTGAAGGACTACGCCAAGTCGCTTGCCGACTTCGAATCCGCCGAACGTATTGACCCCAAGTATTCGACCGTGGTGGCGGATCATGCCTGGCTGCTGGCGACGTGTCCGGACGCGAAGTTCCGCGACGGCGCGAAAGCCGTGGTCCTAGCGAAGAAAGCATGCGAGTTGTCCAAATACAAGACTGCGTCGCAGCTCAGCGCTTTGGCCGCCGCCCATGCGGAAGCCGTCCATTGGCAGAAAAGGGTCATGGACGATACCGACTACATGCGCCAGTTCGGCGCCTTGGCCCGGCAACGGCTCAAGCTCTACGAAGCCGACATGCCCTACCGCGAAGGTACTGTGCAAAAAAAATGATCTTGTTTACGTTTAGCGCTCGCAGTATCTCGCGCGGGGACGAAGCGCCGCGGCGAGGGATACTGCGGGCACTAAACGAAGCTACCGGAAAGGATCTCCATGCGCACCCTCATCACCGGCGGCGCCGGGTTCATCGGCTCTCACCTGTGCGACCGCTTCATTGCGGAAGGACACGACGTCCTCTGTCTCGACAACTTCATCACCGGCAATCCGGTAAATATCCATCACCTCCATGACAACCCGCGCTTCACGTTGATACGCCACAACATCTCCAACCACATCGAGATCGACGGGCCGATCGATAACATCCTGCACTTCGCCTCGCCCGCCAGCCCCGTCGATTATCTGCGCCATCCAATCCCGACGCTCAAAGTCGGTTCGCTCGGCACACACAACTCGCTCGGTCTCGCCAAGGCCAAGAACGCTCGCTTCCTCCTTGCTTCTACCAGCGAGGTCTACGGCGATCCCGAGCGCCATCCGCAGCGCGAAGATTATTGGGGCAACGTCAACCCGATAGGCATCCGCGGCGTTTATGACGAAGCCAAACGCTTTGCCGAGGCCATGACGATGGCCTATCACCGCTCGCACGGCATCAACACCCACATCATCCGCATCTTCAACACCTACGGCCCGCGCATGCGGCTCGACGACGGCCGCGTCGTCCCCAATCTCATGGGCCAGGCGTTGCGCGGCGAATCGCTAACGGTTTACGGCGACGGCTCGCAAACACGCAGCTTCTGCTACGTCTCCGATCTCGTCGAAGGCATCTTTCGCCTGCTCTTCAAGGACTTTCACGAACCAGTCAACCTGGGCAATCCGAACGAAGTGAGCATCCTCGACTTCGCAAAGGAGATCGCTTCACTGTCCGGCCACGAATGCCGAATCGAGTTCAAGCCGTTGCCGCAGGACGACCCGAAGGTGCGCAAGCCCGACATTACGCGAGCCCGAACGCTCCTCGGCTGGGAGCCGAAGGTCGATCGCCAAGAAGGGATGCGGCAAACGCTGGAGTACTTCCGCGGAACCATGCGAGCGTGAATAATGTGCGGGATCAAGTGCAAATCGATCGCCTTGTCACCCAGGCCCGCATGTTGACGGCAGGCGTCCAGCAGCACCAGCTTTCGCTTCGCCTTGCTCTTGGCCAGGGCGGCGTACAGGTCGGCCAGTTTGATGAGCGTGGCGCCATTGTCCAGGTTTGCGTCGGTGGGGCAAAGATACGTTTCCAGCTCCCCCGAAGCACCATTCGCAACCGCGTGGCCGGCGAAGGCAAGGAGGACGCTATCTTCCTCTTCGAGCCCGGACAGTAGCAGGTCCAGTTCCTAGCGGATCTTCTTCGCCTCCGGGCGGAAGCGCTCCGGCTGTTTTTCATGGAACAACGTGATCCGGTTTCGCGGCACCCCGGCTTCACGCAAGAGCCTCGCCAAGTCCGTGACATCCGCACGCGACGCGGTGAGCGGCTTTAGCGTTGTGTAGTCCTGCACGCCGACAAGGAAGGCATAGAGCCGACCGTCGGATTGAGCGGCCGCGGGGCCCGCCAGGCTTGTGAGGCACAGGATTGCCAACCCTGAAACCCAAGGACCCACACCCGCTTGATGAAACATCGTCAACTCCTGGATGAAGCAACGAGACATGAACGCAGCACCTGGCATTGTTCCCAACGTACCTGCGAATGTCAAGAAAAAACTCGCACGATTGGGGCAGAAAAGGGCGCGGGACCGAATGGCATCAAGCGCGGCCGCAACTCCTTTGCGAGCATGGGATTGTTCGGTTGCACTTGGCTAAGAAATAACCTCCTGTTGAAGAACGTGAAGTTGCGCAACGGCTCTGCTGGTGAGCCACTGCACCATAGGGCACGTTGCCTTGCCACTTCGATTGATCGATGACGCGGGGTTGCTATGATGCCAGCAATGGACCAGGCCGAATATCCAGTGTACTTGAAGGAGATCTTTCCGCGTGCGGGGGCGGCCTTGTTGCGCCTTCTACACGGTGCGGCAGAGAACGCGTACTTTCTGCGGACCGATTTCTTCACGATCCGCGATTGGACCGAGCTTGCCGATCACCAGGGCGACGAGGCGCTGCATGCTTTGCTGTTGCTGCTTATGGTCGCGCTCGAAGAGGGGAGTCTGTGCATCGAGTTGGCCGACGCCTCCTTGCGGGCCCGCCTCGGCGATTTGGTGCCGGAGACGGAGGCAGCCGAATGGTCGCGGCGGATCTTGGCATCAGTCGATTCGCCCGCCACAACCCGCCTCGTCGGCGCCTCCGTGGAGGATCAGCGGCCGGTAATCGCCTTCGCGGCGCATGGACGACGCTTTCTTTATTTCCAAAAGCACTTGCAGGCCGAACTCGAATTTGGACGCGAGTTGAATCAGCGGCTGGAGCGCACAGGCAACCGATCGTCCGTGGACTGGACGGCGATTCTCGATGAGGTCGTGCGGACGCAACCGCTCACGCTCGATCCCGATCAGCGGAACGCAGTGCAGTCGGCACTGTCGAAGAATCTGACGATTATCTCCGGGGGACCTGGGACGGGCAAGACGTCCATCGTGCTGACGGTGCTTCGCTGCTTGTTGCGCGGCGGGGTCGATCCGGAACGGATCGCCCTGGCGGCGCCGACTGGCCGCGCGGCACAGCGCTTGACGGATGCAATGCGCGCAGGGCTCGATCGCTTCGGCCTAGCCTCTCCCCCTCTGCCTGCGGTACTCCGGGGGGAGAGGGCTGGGGGGAAAGGGGACAATGCCGATTGCAAAAACTCATCGATTCTGCAAGGGCCTGTCCCCTCGCCCCCGGCCCGCCTCCCCCTGAATACAGAGGGAGAGGAGGGAGCAAATTGCGACGCCAGGCTTCGCGAACTTGCGGGGACGACATTGCATCGTCTGCTTGGCTATCGTCCGCACTCGAATCTGTTCTCGCGCCATCGCGAGAATCCGATACCGGCCGATGTGGTCATCGTCGATGAAGTGTCGATGGTCGGTCTGGTGCTGATGTCGCAGCTTCTCGATGCGGTCGGCCCGAGTACCAAGCTGATCCTGCTGGGAGACAAGGATCAGTTGCCGTCGGTCGAGGCCGGCGCGGTGTTGGCGCACCTTGTTCCGGACGAAGGCGCTGCACACGCGAGCCTGCGTGATCATGTTGTGGTGCTCAAGACAAACCATCGCTCGGAGAAAGCGATTCGTGTGGCGGCCGACGCGATCAATCGGCAAGACGTGAGCATGGTCGATGCGCTGCCGAGGATGGAGCTTTCCGGCGAAACGACGCTCGACGGCCAATCGGGATGCTTCCTGCTTGAACAAAAGCAGCGAACGGCGAATGAGCTGCGCGGGTTTTTGCAACGGTGGGTGGACCAGGCGTATTTTCATGCGCGGCAGGGTGACCGATCGCTCGCAGAGCTCGTCGAGTCTGGCGACGACGCTGAGCTGCCTCGCGTTTTTTCGTTGATGGACCGTTTCCGTTTGTTGACGCTCGTGCGCGAGAGCGCGTGGGGGTGCGACGAGATCAATGCGTTCTTGGACAGTTATCTGCGGCCTCGGCTCGACGCGGACGGGCGAGGCGGTCTGTTCGCCGGCGCACCGGTGCTGATCACGGCCAACGACGCGAACCGAGGACTTTACAACGGCGACGTCGGGATCGCGTTGCGACGCCCATCCGGCGGCCTGCGCGTCGCCTTCCCGCGCTACGAAAAGCCGGCGTTGTTCCCGGCCGAATCGCTGCCGGCCCATCAACTCGGCTTCGCGCTCACAGTCCATAAGAGCCAAGGCTCCGAATACGCCAACATGATGCTGGTCCTACCGCCCAAGGGAGCAAAACGGCTGCTCACAAAGGAACTCATCTACACCGCCGTCACACGGGCCAAATCGTCGGCGATCATCTGTGCCGCCCCGGATGTGTTGCGGCAAGCAGTCGGCCGCCGCATCGAACGCGAGTCGGGGGTGTTGTCGGAGCCCAACGAGCCGGAAGCGTGAGCGACGGTCCATGGAGAATCCGTCGCTCACGCTCGTAACCCGTCACAAATCCGTTCGTCGATCGTCCCACCATACACGGCCAATTCGGCTGGAATATCCTTGGTACGAGCCGACGCGCCCGGTAAGATGAATCAACCAGCGACAAAGGAGAGTTTTCCATGCGTTCTGTTGCCCTGGCAATTCTCGTGGCGTTCGGCTTGACCACCGTCGGCGCGTCGATTGGCGCCGCCCAGGCCATGCCGGTCAAGATCGAGTATTGGGGACAATCGTTCTTCATCCTCACCACCAGCAAGGGCGTCCGTGTCGCGTTCGATCCGCACGCCATCCCGGCGTACTTCCGCGACCCGGACTCGATCGCGGAGGACGAACTGAAGACCGCCGACATCTGCACCATCAGTCATAATCACAACGACCACATTCGCACGCAGATATTCAAGAAGGAGAAGGGTAAACCACCGTTGGAGGTGCTGCGCGGCTTGAAGGGCCAGAACCTCAAGGCGGACTGGAATGTCTTCGAAAAAACCGTCGGCGACATCAAGTTCCGCACCGTGCCGACATACCACGACGACATGGAAGGACTCGCCCGCGGCAAGAACGCAGTGTTCATCGTCGAAGTCGATGGCTGGCGCATCGTCCACCTCGGCGACCTCGGTCATCTCCTCACGCCCAAGCAACTCAAGATGATCGGCCCCGTCGATGTGCTCATGGTCCCCGTCGGCGGCATCTACACGCTCAATGGGTCCGAGGCCTCCAAAGTAGTCGAGCAACTTCGGCCCAAGGAGTACATCTTCCCGATGCACTACGGGACGAAAATCTTCGAAGACATCCTCAGTGCTGAGGAGTTTCTCGACATCTTCGAGCGCAAGGACAAGAGCAAGGTCATTCGCCTCAGCGAGAGCGTCAGGGAAGCGGAACGCGAGCAATCGGTGCAGCTCAACCGCGACCCGCAGCGCCCGCGGCCATTGATCGTGCAACTGCACTATGCGCCAAAGCAAGAGAAGAAGAAAGAAGACAAGAAGAAGTGACGGGGACGCGAAGCCCAGAGATGAGCGCTCCGAACCCCTGGGATGGACACTTCAATCATTCCATCGGCGGGACGAATGCGGGCTGTTCGAAGAGCATCGTTCCGACATCCTCAGTTGCAACGCTGTCATCGGGCTTGACATCATCGGCGACGATCGGCGCTTCCGCGTGCGTTGGATCATCCGCCAAAACCTGCTCCCATTCATCAGCTTCGTCATGACGACCCGTGTCTCCGGCACCGAAGAGATCACTACGCACGATGCCAGCGTCATCATGGGTCATCGCCGACGGTAGCGGGACCGACACGAAAACGATTACGGTCGGTGGTTGCACCGGCGCTAGCAATGCCTCCGTCGCTGCGGGGGTCGCACGCACTTCCAGCGGCGTCACGCTGAGGTGAACAGACCGATGCACGCGGACGGTTCGCCACATGCGCCGCCAAAGTCCGACGATACTGTGCCACATGGCAACCTCCCTGTCTTGGGTAAATCTCGCATCTTGTATCGGCCATGCAAGTCAGTCAACTTGAAGAAATCCACGCAAACGTGGACTCTGCGCGGAGAGCGACATACCCTGAATTCGTGATCGCATAAATCTCAACCATTCATTTTTAGCGCTCGCATGGCGCATTGAGAGCGCTAAACGACAACCGGGGATTTGTAATGTCCGACAATCGCAAAAGTTTGACCACCACCGAAGGCATGGGCCGAGCGCCGAACCGCGCAATGTTGCGCGCCGTCGGCTTTCTTGATGACGATTTTTCTCGCCCGATGATCGGCGTTGCCAACCTGCACTCGGACATCACGCCGTGCAACGCGCATCTCAATCGGCTGGCGACCAAAGCGCTCGAAGGCATTCGCGCCGGCGGCGGCGTCGGGCAAGTGTTCGGCGCTCCGACCGCGTCCGACGGCATCATGATGGGTCATCAGGGCATGCGCTATTCGCTCGTGTCGCGCGAGGTCATTGCGGATTCGATCGAAGTCGTCGCCGGCGGCATGAATCACGACGGCGTCCTGGCCATCGGCGGCTGCGACAAGAACATGCCCGGCTGCCTCATGGCCATTGCTCGCCTCAATGTCCCGAGCATCTTCGTCTACGGGGGCTCGATCCTTCCCGGCACCGGCGAAGCAGGCAACGACATCGACATCGTCTCGATCTTCGAAGCCGTCGGGCAATATCAAGCGAACAAACTTACCGCCGAGGGGGTCCACAAAGTCGAATGCGAAGCATGTCCCGGCGCCGGGTCGTGCGGCGGCATGTACACGGCGAACACAATGAGCTCGGCCATCGAAGCGATGGGCATGTCGCTGCCGTACGACGCCAGCTATCCCGCCGTCTCCGCCGCCAAGGATCGGGAAACGTTCTTAGCGGGAAAACACCTGGTGGCGCTGAGCCAGCAAGGCATCCGGCCGCGCGACATCATCACCCGCAAGTCGCTGGAGAATGCTTACACCTTCGTCCTCGCCCTGGGCGGATCGACGAATGCCGTGCTGCACCTGATGGCGATCGCGCGCGAAGCCGAAGTGCCGTGGACCCTGGCCGATTTCGATCGGCTCGGCGACAAGGTTCCGGACTTGGCCGACTTGAAGCCTGCAGGCAAACACGTGATGTTCGATCTGCACAAGGCGGGCGGCACGCCGGCCGTCCTGCGCGCGCTGTTCGATGCCGGCTTCCTGCACGGCGATTGCATCACCGTCACCGGAAAGACGTTGGCGGAGAACCTCAAGAATGTGCCGAGCATTTATGCACGCGAGCAAAAAGTGATCAAGCCGATCAGCGCGCCCATGCATCCGACCGGGCACATCATTATTCTCAAGGGGAATCTGGCGCCGGACGGCGCGGTCGCCAAGGTCGCGGGGCTCAAGAAACGCAGCATCACGGGGCCGGCCAAAGTCTTCGACGGCGAGGAAGCGTGTTTCGCCGCGTTACAGGCGCGGCAGATCAAGCCGGGCGATATCGTGGTCGTGCGCGGCGAAGGGCCCGTCGGCGGGCCCGGCATGCGCGAGATGCTTTCCGTCACCGCCGCCCTCTCCGGTCAAGGGCTTGGTGAACACGTCGGCCTGATCACGGATGGCCGATTCTCCGGCGGCTCGCGCGGCCTGGTCGTCGGCCACGTCTGCCCCGAAGCCCACGTCGGCGGTCCTTTGGCGCTGCTCAAAGACGGCGACGCCGTCACCATCGACGCCGACAAAAAGGAAGTCTCTGTCGCCTCGAGCGAACAAGAGTTGGCCAAACGCAAAGCCGCCTGGAAGCAACCGCCCCCGCGCGAAAAACGCGGCGTGCTGGCGAAGTACGCGAAGACCGTGACGAGCGCGTCCGAAGGGGCGACGACGTCGTAGGCATGGCTCAGATTATTCTTCGGACCAATTGCGTTCCAGGAGAAACGTCGGCATGAGCAACCAACATTTTTCGGCTCCGGCCGCAAACGGTTCAGCAGAATCGCCGATGGACGAAGTGGTCGTTGTATGTCCTCACTGCTGCGAGCCGACAAACGATCTCAAGTCGTTGGACGTGCCGTATATCTTGTTTTTGTTCCTTTACATCGCGTGGACCAGGGACCGTGTTGTCGCTTGTCCGAACTGCATGCAGCAGACCTTGCTAAAACGGACACTTTTTTTCCGTGGCGCTGTCCAACGTTTTATTCCCGATCTCGGCACTCATTTATTGCTGCCAGTTCTTCGCGACATGGTCCAGCGGCCATTCAGACATCTCCATCGCCGAAGCTCATCGAATGAGCAGAGCAACAATCTCGGTTGGCTGCACTCGGTCCAAGGCTGAACGCGGCGCGCCGAGAATGGATCTACCTTACGATCCTTGTCATCCTTATCGCCGGCTTTTGGACGGTTTGGCTCAACTGGGAGTCTGAGCAATTGTTTGAAGGACGAAGCATGAAAGGGTGGATCGATAAACTAAACTCTATCCATGAAGCGGATCGAATGAAGGCGGCTCGCGTGCTTGGTGATGTCGGAGCTCGCGCGGAAGAAGCCGTCCCGGCGTTGCAAAACCTGGCCTGTCGAGATGCGAGCCAATGGGTGCGTCTCGAGGCCTACCGAGCCCTTCGGGCAATTGACCCACAGACCACAGACGGCATTCCGGTTCCTATATTGCGCCCGGAAGTGCCAGACTGATTTCGACGACACCCAACCTGTCACAAGATGCCACATCTTAGCCGTAGTGAGTCGCTACGCCAATGACTTTCACCGCTCACTCCTTCCGCTTTCCGCGCTTCGCTTCCCGCTTCGCGCGCAACTCCTCCATGCGCTTCTTGATCACCGCCTCGTAGCCGCGGTCGACCGGCTCATAATAACGGCGGTCCTCCGGTAGGTACGCTTGATCGACCCAGCCGTCTTCGAAGTCATGGCTGTACTGGTACTCTTCGCCGTGGCCAAACTCCTTCGCGCCCTGGTAATGGGCGTCGCGCAGGTGAACGGGGACCGGCAAGGTTCGGCCATTCTTGACGTCGGCGCGGGCTTTGCCGATGGCGAGAGTGCTGGCGTTGGACTTCGGCGCGGTGGCGATGTAGGCGACGGCTTGAGCGAGCGCGAGCTGGCATTCGGGCAGTCCGACGAACTCGGTCGCCTGCAAGGCCGCCGCCGCCACGACGAGCGCCTGCGGGTCGGCGTTGCCCACATCCTCTGACGCGCAGATGACGATGCGGCGGGCGATGAAACGCGGGTCCTCTCCGGCTTCGAGCATCCGGGCCAGCCAATAGATGGCCGCATCCGGATCGCTGCCGCGCATGCTCTTGATGAACGCGCTGGCGACGTCGTAATGAGCGTCGCCAGTCGGATCGAAGTCCATAACCTTGCGCTGAATCGAGTCCTTGGCGACATCGAGCGTGAAGCGGATTCTCCCCTCTCCCACCGGGAGAGGCGTCGGGGGTGAGGGGGCGCCTTCCATCGACAGCACGCCCACCTCCAGCGCACTCAACGCCCGCCGGGCATCGCCGTCGCAAATCTCGGCGAGGAACTCGAGCGCGTCATCGTCGGCTTGCACGTTCCTGCTGCCCAACCCACGCTCCGTGTCGGCAAGGGCTCGCAACAGCAACGTCTTGATCTGTCCTTTCGTCAACGGCTCGAATGTGAAGATTTGGCTGCGCGACAATAGCGGCGAGTTGATGGCGAAGAACGGGTTCTGCGTCGTCGCCCCAATCAGGATGATGCGCCCTTCCTCGACATCGGGCAAGAGCACGTCCTGTTGCGTCCGATTGAAGCGGTGCAACTCGTCGACAAACAGAATGGTGCGTCGGCCCGAGTCGGCCAACTCGGCACGCGCTTCTTCCAGAAGTTCGCGCACCTCCTTGATGCCGACCGCGACGGCGTTGACCTGGCGAAACATGCACTGCGTATGATGGGCGATGACATGCGCCAGCGCCGTTTTTCCGGACCCCGGCGGCCCGTAGAAGATAACCGACTGCAACCGATCCGCTTGCAACAGCCGGCGCAGCAATTTGCCTTCGCCGAGAAAATGCTCCTGCCCGACGAATTCGTCGAGCGTGCGTGGCCTCATCCGCGCCGCGAGTGGCTGCGCTTTCTTGAGATTGACTTCATGAGCTTGACGAAACAGGTCGATGGCCGTGCCTCCCGTGGGGGCTCACACTATTCTACGCGTCTTCGGCGCGGGCATCGGCAAATCGTCGCGTGTCGCTGGATTTGTTCTTTTGTGTTTCGATCTGGTCGCGCCGTGGCTGCGCGGGGATTGTCCGGCGTCAGCCCAGAACATCTGCCGGCACATCGTGGGCGATGCACGCGACGCAATCGCCTTGGGCTACCAGCGATGGGCCGCGCGTGCCGATCAGGACGCCGGCGCTGTTGGCGACAATGGCGATCGCCTCGCGTTCCGGGCGTTCCAGGAAGTGGATGAGACCGACTGCCTGCCCGGTGGCCACATCGACGCCGACGTCGACGAGGTTCTCATAGCTGCCCGACTCCGGCGCGAAGCGATAGTCCTCTCGATCGAGCGCCTGCACCCAGCGCACTGGCTTCGGCCTTGGTTTTTTCTCGCCTTTGAGTAGGCCGACGTGGACCAGCACGTTGCGCAGCCCGGACTGAGTGAGCTGATGCACCGATGCCGTCACGACTTCGCCGCCTCCCATCTCCGTGGTCACCACCGTCTTGCCTTGCCGTTCCGCCTCGACGGGCAAGAGTCCCGTCCCGGCGACATCGGCGTACATGAACGCAAGGTCCGAGTTCCACGCTTCGGTCGCCTCGATCATCTTGCGGCGTTGCGTCAGATCGGGCACGAGGTGCATGGTCGCGCATGGCGCGAAGTCCATACTGCGGCCGCCGGTGTGGATATCGATGACGACATCGGCGAGTGGAAACAGCACGGTCGTCAGATAATGTGCGAGCATCTCGGACACGGTGCCGTCGGCCTTGCCGGGAAAGACGCGGTTGAAGTTCTTGCCATCGAGCGGCGAGAGCCGGGTATTCGCTTTCGACGCCGGGACCGTCAGGCACGGAATGAGAATGAGCCGGCCGCGAATCTGATCGAGCGCCAGCTCCCGGCACAGACGCAGGATGGCGACCTGTCCGGGATATTCATCGCCGTGATTGCCCGCCATGGCCAGCACGGTGGGCCCGTCGCCGTTCGCGAAGGCGGCGACGGGGACCATGAGATTCGCCCAGCCGCCCAGGTTGTACGAGTACGGGATCATCAGATGCCCGTGCTGTTTGCCCGGCTTGGTCCAATCGACGCTGCAGTGGATTTGCGATTTTTCCATGATCGTTGTCCCAGGGTTGCGATTTAACGGAGACGAAAGAGCATATGATACCGTGAGCAGGTCACGAATCACGAGTGACGTCGGCGAAGAAATAGTGCGTGGCATCCTGCGATGCGCAAGCTTCTTCTGGCAACAGGCTGAATGTACCCGTTTCGCGATCGATGCGCTGCTTGCGCTTCCGCGTCGTCAAATCAACTCCCGAATCGGCACATGATTGTCCAAGAGGTGCATCGGCCGGCCGCTGTGGTTGGGGAACGTCGTGGTGGGATCGATGCCGAGGAAATGATAGATGGTTGCCAACAGGTTCTGCGGGGTGTAGGGGACACCGACTGGGTGATCGCCGCGCGGGTCGGTTCGGCCAACAACCTGGCCCATCCGCAGGCCGCCGCCGGAGACGAGGCTGAAGCCGGCGTAGGTCCAGTGGCCGCGGCCGTCGGGCGTGGCGCCGCAACCGCCTCGGCCCACCACGGGGAATCGGCCCATCTCGCCGCCGATCATCACCATGACATCGCGGTCCAGGCCACGCGCGTAGAGGTCGGTGACGAGTGCATGAATGGCGCGATCAAGGCGAGGCAGCTTCGCCCGCAAGCATGGGAAGCCATGATTGTGCGTGTCCCAGCTGGTGGCGCTGATGCTGTCGCCGTTGCAAACCGAATTGGGAACGACGCCGCCGAACGTCAACGTCACCACGGGGACGCCGGCCTCGACGAGGCGGCGTGCCTGTAGGAGCCGAATGGCCTCGCCGTCGCCATAGGCGCTGCGAAGCGCCTCCGGTTCGCGGCTGATATCGAACGCGTCTCGTGCGCGCGGATTGGTGACCATTTCCAGCGCCTGCGCATTGAACGAATCCATCCCCTCGACGACGCCGGTGGCATCGATATCGCGCCGGATCTGGTCGAAGGTTTGCCGCAGCTCATTACGCTCTTGCAGGCGATCGAGAGAGACGCCGCGCGGCAACGCCAGACTCTCAAGGTTAGCGCCGGGCACGAACGCCCGGTGAGCCAGGCCAAGATAGGCGGGGCCGTTGCGGAACTCGAACCCGGCGGTCCGGTCCAGAGCGATGTACGCGGGCAACTGCCGTGGGCCCGCGGCGCCGCGCAACTTGCTGACCACGGAGCCGAAGTCCGGGCGAACCGCGAAGCCCGCCTCCGTCGGCTTCTTGTAGCCGGAGAACAACTCGACCGGGTCGTGAAAGTTCGGATTGAAACGCAGGTTCCGCACCAGGGCCAACTTGTCGGCAATCTGAGCCTGCAGCGGCATGTATTCGCAGATGTCGAAGCCGGGCACGTTCGTGTGAATCGGATTGAACTCGCCGCGGATTTCGACCGGCGCATTGGGCTTCATGTCGTACGTGTCGATATGGCTTGGCCCGCCCCACAGATAGACATAAATCACCGCCTTCGCATTGCTGGCCGGCCTGCCGCCTTCGCTGGCCTGCGCACGACAGCGGAGCAGATCGGCCAACGACAAACCGCCCAGCCCAAGCGCCCCCGCTTGAAGAAAGTTGCGGCGCGTCAGTCCGCCACAGAATCGCAGGTTGCTTTCCCCGTGAAATGTGAGCATCGGAGTCTCTCTTGGCTGGTAGACGACTATCGGTTTTGGATTTTCGTCAAGTTGGGGTGGGATAATCATACCAGGATCAACGGCGGACGCAAATGAATTTGGTGGTGAAATGAGTCGAACAGGCGACCGTCTTTCGGTTCGTCGTCACCGCGGTTGACCAAAAACTGGGCGCGGCGGCGGAAGCTCTGTCGGCCGCTCGGCCTGGCGCGGCGCGGAAGGCGGGGTGCATTCATCGGTGCAGCGCAGACGCCAGCCGCCGCCAATCGCTCGGTACACCGCGATCAAGCCCTGGGCGATTTCTCCCTGTGCTTGTGCCAACGTGTCTTGCTGGTGCACCAGATTCTGCTGAATGAGGCTGAGGGTCGTGAAGTCGACGTTGTTGACCTTCCAAAGGCCCTTGCTGAACTTTTCGGCTTCCTTGGCCGACTCGACGCTTTCGCTCTGCAGTTTGTGGCGACGATGCGCGTTGGCAAATGTCACCAGGCCGTTCTCCACTTCTTGCTGGGCGACGAGGACCTTGTTGCGATACGCGGCGACAAGCTCCTGGAAGCGAGCGTCTTGCAGTCGCACATTGTTGACGATGCGGCCATAGTTGAGAATGTTCCAGCGGAACGACGGTCCGACGTTGCCGTTGAACGCGCCGGAGCGGAAGAGATCGGTGATCTGCTCGGCGGAGTAGCCAAAGGCGCCGGAGAGGAAGATCTGCGGGTAAAAGTCGGCTTTGGCGATGCCGATGCGTTCGGACTGAGCGGCAGCGAGGCGTTCGGCGCGGCGAAGGTCCGGCCTGCGCCGCAAGAGGTCGGCCGGGATGCCGACGGCGAGGTGCATCGGCGGCGTCGGAATTGCGCCGGCCTTCAGCTTGACGCGCAGGTCCTCCGGCGGAATGCCCAAAAGGACGCACAGTCGATTGTTCGTTTGCCGAAGGGCGATTTCCAGTTCGGGAATGCCGGCTTCGGTCTGCTTGAGGAGCGTCTTGGCCTGATCGACGGCGAGGGCACTGTTCTTGTCCACCTTGCGCCGGGCTTCCGCAATTTTCTTGGTGTCCGTTTGAATCTCGACGTTCACCTTGGCGTATTCGATGCGCTTCTCGATCGTTCGCAAGAGCACGTAGTCGCTGGCGACATCGCTCAGCAGCGTCACGAGGGCATCGTCGTAGTCGGCCACGGATGCATCGAGTTCGGCGCGTGCCGATTCGACCGACCGGCGATATCGGCCCCAGAAGTCAATCTCCCAGCTCATGCCCAGCCGAACGTTGTACTGGCTGAAAAACCGTTCGCGGCTGGTAAACGCGTTGGAGCCGAGCGACGATGCGCCGGTTCGTACATAGCTGCCGGTTGCGGATTGCGATTGGGGAAACAGTTCGCCGACTGCGATGCCGAGCTGGGCGCGTGCTTGCATGATGCGATAGCCGACCTGCTTAAGCGTGAGGTTCTGATTGTAGGCCGTGCAAATCAGATGGTCCAAGGCGGGATCCTTCAACGCCTTCCACCAGGATGTCAGATCGTCGGCGTCCTTTCGTTTGTCGATCGGGTCAATCCAGTCGGAGGCCGGGAATGCAGTAGGCGTCTGGTAATTCGGGCCGACCTTCAGTCCATTGTGCCAGTACTCCGAAAGCGTTGTGCAGCCGCACAGCAGGACCAAAAGGCACGGTAGGGACGAGCAAAGATAGTGGCGGATCGTGCTGGCCATGATCTTCCTCGTTCACCAGCCCGTAGCGCAAGCGACGGACGGACAGCCCATCGCTTGCGCTCCAGGCTGGTCCCACTCCGAAGCCAATAGACGAAGTTACACCTTGCTTCGCGCCGGTATAATCGACACATTAGTTAACATCGGCAATCTTTGCCCATTTGTTGAGTGCGGTCAGGCTTTCGAGCTTGACGAGGTAAAGAGACGGAACCCATGTCGCGCATCCTGCTCATTTTGCCTTTGACCCTGCTGGTTTTTGGCAGTGGATGCCAGCGAGGCGCGCCCAAGGTCACCTTGGCTGAGCCCGTGGCGTACCCGGTCGCCATGCCGATCGAACGCGAAGTAACCGATCATCTCGAGTACACAGGCCGAACGAATGCGAAGGACTCGGTGATTATTCAACCACGCGTTACGGGGTACCTCACGAAGATGCCCTTCCGTGAAGGCGCCGACGTGAAGAAGGAAGATGTTCTGTTCGAGATCGATGACCGTCCCTACCGAGCCCAGCTCACGGCGGCCGAGGCGGCGGTCGCTCAGAACAAAGCGGGCCTGGAATATGCCGTCGAGACGAACCTTCAGTTCAAGGCGATCAAGAAAGAACTGAAGGACGCGGTCACGCAGCGTGAGCTGAACCAATACGCGGCGCTTGAGCGGCAAGCAAAAGCCGGGCTCGATTTTGCCCAGGCTAATCTCGTGTCCGCCAAGCTGAACTTGGAATGGTGCGTGGTCACGTCGCCGATCGATGGCCGGATCAGCCGGTACTTCTTGACGGCGGGAAACTTGGTCAATCAAGATGTGACGCAACTGACGACGGTCGTGTCGATGAATCCGATTTACGTTTACTTTGACATGGACGAGCCGACGCTGCTGCGGATTCGCGAGGCGATCAGCCAGGGGAAAGTTGCGCCGCCTCGCTTCGCGCCATCGGGATTGCCGTTCCTGGCGACGAGCACGATCGGGCTCCTGTCGTCGCCGGCGGGATACGCCCCTCAAGTGGCAGCGAGCGCCTCCGTCGCCGGCTCCGACGCTCCCGTCGAGATGGGACTCCAAGGCGACTCCGGCTACCCCTATCGCGGATTCGTCAACTTCATCGACAACCAGGTCAACCCCGGCACCGGCAGCATCTCCGTCCGCGGCGAATTCCAGAACCCCAAGCTCGGCGGCGGCACCTACCTCCTCACCCCCGGCATGTTCGTCCGCGTTCGACTGCCCGTCGGTCAGCCGCAGATGCAGCTCCTCATCATCGACCGAGCGGTCGTTTCGCAGCAAGGCCGCAAACAGGTGTTCGTCGTCAACGCGGACGGCAAAGTCGAAGCCCGCGCCGTCGCCGTCGGCGCCTTGCAGGACGACGGCCTTCGCGTTATCACATCAGGACTTCGGAAAGACGACCGCGTCCTTATTGGCGGCATGCAGCAAGTGCAGGAAGGAATGACCATTCAAACCCAGGCCACCACCATGCCCACTGTTAATCAGCCTGCGACGCCGCTGGAGAAGGCTGTGCCAAAAAAGGGCACAAAAAAGTAGCTCCCCGGTCGACGCGCCAGCGATGGACGCCGCGCATCGGGCGTGCCGAATTCCGGGTTGCTCGGACCGTGCGCGCTGCTAGAATTCCTCCAGACAATGATTCCTGTCCTCGCCGCACGACCTACCTACGCCGGGCCTATAGCTCAACGGCAGAGCAGGGGACTCATAATCCCTTGGTTGCAGGTTCGAATCCTGCTGGGCCCAGTTGCCAGAGCTCAGAGATCAGAGAGGTCAGAAGGTTCCGACCACCGGCTTCCGAAGGGTGCACGACATGGTCTGCGTGGCCTGCTTTGGGAGGGCGAGGCTCCTGCCGAGCCGGAAGCGACAGGATACTCGTCCGAAATCGAGTACCTCGCGGGCTCGCGGCTCGGCAGGAGCCTCGCCCTCCCGTGCCGTTTGCAAACCATGTCGTGCACCGGCTTCCGAATTGCCGAGAAATTGCTCTTGACCCAGATTGCGAAGTTTGGTTCTCTTTACACTTCCTCAACAGCTGGCTTGCGGTGTGGCCGTGGGTTTGGATCGGCGCGCGACGCGAGCAGGTAACATTTCACCTGACCAAGGAGGGTCACCATGAATTACCAGACGGAAGCGAAACCTCAATGCTGGCGGGCCGTGGCGGTTTTTGACGATCGCCCGGAGATGCTGCTGTATTTGAATCGTTCGTCGCCGACGGTGCGGGCCGGGTACAAGGCTGCGTTTGCCGATCTCCTGACGGAGGAAGAGCGTGCCCACGTGCAGTCGATCTCGATGCAGCGCTGGCAAGGCGCGCCGGACTCGGGCCGCTGGGTGCATCAATCCGATTTGCCGGTGCCTATGAAGGAAAAAGTGGCGATGGCGGCATAGCCGTCATCTTTGTTTAGCGCTCGAGGAGCGCCCTGCGAACGCGCGGCGCTCAGCGAGCACTAAACGAAGAGCCTTGCTTACCACTTGCATTTCGCGGCCCTCTCTCCAACAATGAAAGTAGCTGCTGGCATGAGAGGAGACCGCTGCCATGACGCCGTACAGTTCCTTGTGCGATGACTTTGGGGTTTACGCCTACGTCAACACCAAGATGGAGTTGCCGTCGGGCCGCGAAACCGTTCTTCACTTCTTCAACAGCCTTCAAAAAACTTTTCCGACGATGACCGACTTTGATTGCCGAAGCGGCACCGATTATGTCCTTGAAGAGGACCGCGAACAGGGAAGCTATCGCTGGATCGGTCTGGAGGCGAAGCGATTCGCCTCGGGATTCGTCAATCCGTCAAGCATCGAAGTCGCCGACACCCAGCACGAACGGGTGCTGGAGATCGCGCCGTACCATCTCGATTTCGGCTCGCTTGATTGCGAGTCGCTTGACGTGCTTTTCTCGTTCGATTTTTTGTACCCGGGAAACCACGACGAGGTCGTAGCGGAGGCGTTGGGGCTGAATACGACGCTCGAATCACTGATGCAGATGCCGGGGACCAAGGTGCTCGGCTACGAGCCGGCGTTGATGCTGGCGCTGGATGAAACGTGCCGCCTGCAATGCCGGCTCAACATCGAAACGCGCACGAACGCCTACCAGATTCGCACGAATCAGTTCCCCGAAGCGCCGATCACCGTGTACTTCACCGTGCGGCAATACTGGGCTCGGCAGACGGGCAAGACGTTTGTCGAGGGATATCAGAATCAACGCCGCGTCTGCCAGGAGTTGGTCGACAATCACATCATCCCGGCGGTGATCAAGCCGCTGAGCCAAACGATCGAGAACAAGCGATGATCTTTCGGAGCCTGAAGCGTCAGCGAAGGGCGCAAGCCAGGCGCCCGCGCTGGCGGGCCTTCTCGCTCAACGTTTCCCTTTTCCTTTTCCCTTGGCGCCCTTGTAGAGATCTTGTCCCTTGTGTTGCCCCTTCTGAGCTGCCGCCAGCACTTTGGCTTGCGCTTGCGGCGGGACAACTTGAAGCGCTTTGTTGATGCCTCTGTCGGCCTGCGAGGGTTTTCCCTGGGCGCTGGCCGATCCATCCACGAAGGCGAATAGGCACGCGAGGAACATCACGGATACGCCAAGCATTCGAATACTCATAGGATTCTCCAGTTCGTGGATTAGCCTGGTGCGGGAACGAAGAGGTTCGCAGAGCGCCTCGGGTGAACGGCTACTCAAACCCCATGACCTTCGCCAGGCCTTGCCAGGTGGCTTTGCGGGCCTTGTGATACTGCTCCGCATCATCCGCCTCGCCGGTCGCCCAGTAAGTGCGGAGGGAATCGACTTGTAAACGGAGGAGGGCATTGACTGTTTGAATCTGCTGGATCGAATCTTGATCCACTTTCTCGAGGCCGGAATCGGAAACTTTCGCCAGTTGACCATCGACCATTTTCATCAGCTCGACCACGGACTTGAGGTTCTTTTCGCCGTCCTCGACTGAGTACGTATCGCTTTCGACGGCGTCGGCCAGCAGACCGATATTGAGATGGCTTTGATAAAGGTGCGTCGCGCTCAAACCGCCGAGGGCTTCGAGGAAGCTGGCTCGATGGCCGTGACCTGGCTTCACATCGGCGCCGCCTGGCTCGGACTTGACGGCAACGGAGGGGAGAACGGTCGGCGCGGGCTTCACGGTCGCAGTGGCCATGATCGGCGCCGTCGATGGGACTTGCGTGGCCACTGCCGGGTTTCGAGGAGTGATCGGCGTCGGCTCGCTGATCGTCGGCGTCGCTTCCGCAGTCGGAGCGAGCGAGCCGAGGACCGACGGGTATTTTGCGATCAGCGAGATGCCGCCGATAACGATGATTGCCAGGACCGCATAGCCGGCGATGAGGCGATAGGTCCAGCGCACGAGTTCCGCGGATTGCTCTTCGAGCTTTTCCTCGCGTTCATCGAGCCGGCCGGCGCGGGCCGCAAGCTCTTCGGATTGCTTGTTCAATCGGCTGGTTTTCTCGGCCAGCTCTTCGGGCGAGTGGAACGGCGTTGCCTTCGGGTACGGAGACTTTGCGGTAGTCGCCATGGCGAACTCCTTTGCAAAAATGGCGCTTACGGCCTCGGTGGTTTTCGAGGCCGCAAGCGGAACAAAGTTACTTGCGTCGCAGGACATTGAAGCCGCCTGGGGCAGGCCTCGCCATGGGCATGGTGCGCTGGGTGGAGTTCACCAGCAGCGGCGCTCGGTTGCCCGTCAGGAGCTGGAACGCACCCTGATTGCCGTTCTTGACGTTGCTGCCCGGTTGACGGACGGAAACATTAGGCATTCGGCCGGTGTTTTTGGCGCCGGGAAGATTGCCGATCATGTTTTTGTTGGAGGCAAAGCTGTTCTTGACGTTTGGCCCCTGATTGCCGCGATTGATCGGCATCTGCTTCGCGATGGCGTTGGGCCCATTCTTCGGGAACGCGGCGAGATTGCCCGATCCCTGCTTGGCGTTGCCTGCGGCAGCTTTGCCGACGGGCGAGCCTTGCTTGGGAACAAGGTTGCTGTTGATACCGGACTTGGCGACTGGGAAGTTCGACAGGTTTCCGCCGGGCTTGGCATTGGCGGGTGTTGCCTTGAAGCCGCCGGAGCCTTGTTTCGCCAGCACGCTGCCTGTGCCGGGGCCGGCCGCGGCATTCTTGGCGATGCCTGGGCCTGGATTCGAAGAGCGGTTGTTCTTTTGGCCCACCATGCACCCTGGGGCGTTGCCTTTGGACGCCTTGGCTGTGGCCTGCTTGAAGTTCGTGGGTGGGTTTTTCTTGGCGAGCGCGGGCGGTTGCTTGGGCTCGCGGGGCATGACCACGGGCTGCGGACACGTTTTGTTCGCGGCGCGCGGCCCGGCCTGTTGCTGGCCCGCCTGCTTGGCGCCGGCGAAGTTCTTCCCAGCAGGCCCGGCTTTCACATGGCCGCAGTGCTGCTGAGCTTGGTTCTTGCCGGCGGATTTGACCTGGGAAGCCCCCTGTTTGTCGCACGCTTTTTGGCCAACAAAGTTGCCGGGCGCCGATTGTTTGGCGTTCTGCGGGGCTTTCTTCCTCGAATCACCGCTTTTATTGACGAGCTTTCCGGGTCCGTCGGCGAGATTGCAGAGGCACTGCTGCGCCGACGATTTACCCTTCGGCGACATTTGTACTTTCTGCTTGCCTGCGGATGCCGACCCAGGCGCGTTGATGCGCGTCGGTTGGAACTCGCGCGAACTGCCATGCGGCCCCTTCATGCCCGCGGACATCGCTCCGGAGCCGTGCTGGCCATGGTTCGAATGGACATGTATATGTTCGTGATGGTTCCAATGGTGCATGCCATGACTGAAATGGCCGTGATGCCGGTGGGCGTGCTGGTGTTCCAGCACCTTGAGCAGTTCGTGAAGAGCGCGATCGAGGCCGCGCATCTCGGAGCCGGAGTGATGCCGCTTGGCAGCCATGCCGATGAGATCGACGAGTTCGTGGCTCGCGCGGGTCAACCCGCTGGCGAAGGACCCGGCCCCATGCGAACCACGGTGCATCGGGGACTTTGCCATGCCGCCGTCGCGATCGCTGATTGCGAGATAGCGCGCCCCGTGCGCGAAGCGGCCGTGGTGATGATGATGGTGATCGACATGGTCGTAGATGCGTAGAAGTTCGTGCAGAGCGCGATCGAGCCGATGCATCTCCGAGCGAGGACGATGGCGATCAACGCTCATGTCAATCAGGTCGGTGACGTCGTGGATGGCCGACTTCAGACCGGCCGAGAAGCTGCCTTGTGCTGACACACTTGGCGGGGCCAAAGTCATGCTGGCGCCGGCGAGCAACAAGCTCGCCCACAGCGCGCAGCGGTAGCGACGCGGACTCATGCGGGCCTCCTTCAGTTAGAGGATTTTCTTAGAACGGATCCAAGTAAGTCAGGCTTTCTGGCCTGACGGGCCACCCGAAACGTGAGGCTGCAAAGCCTGACCTACGGGTTTTGCTTTTGATTCCTTTGGTCGTCGGCACTTGGGTCTCTTTTGGAGCGAATCTCAATAATCGTGCGTCGATCATCGGAGAGGCGCAACTGCCATTCGCTCCCCGAAAGAGCGCCGATTTTTGACGAATTGACCATGAACGCTATCAGTTCGCCGGGCGCCGCATAAGTGACGTCGACGTCTCGGCCCTGAATGCGAGCGGTGATGGAAATCGTGCCGTTCGCAGCATCGATTCGCTTAATGCTACCCTGGATTTCCCGCGGTCCCTTGCCTTCCTTCATCTGGAACGCTTTGCCTTTGCCTTTTGAGAAACTCTTGCTCTTCTCGAACCCCTTCTTGCTTGCTTCGATGGCTTTTTCCCACGCCGGCCGCGCCTCGGCCGGGGCCGACTCCAGTTTCTTCTCCATTTCAGCCAGGGCTTGGCCGGCGAACTCGAAGATGCGCTCGGTCTCTTGCTTGACCGGAGGCGTCGGATGTTTGGCGGCGACGGATTCCAGCGGCGCGTACACCCCGAACTGAATCAACTGCCCGAACTGCTGGCCCATGTCCGCTCGGTGCGGCACGCTCTCCTCGGCCAAATACAACTGCATCGCCGGCATCAAGCGCTGCACGTAGTCGGCGCAAACGTCCGCCTTGGCCACCGGATCGGATTCGCCGCTCACCGTGATGGCGAACTGCACCAGCGCCGCGGTCGGCGCAATCGCTTCGTGCCGGGCGGGCTTGCGCGCCTTGCTCGCAAGCGTCGGTTGCTCAGGACGATCGACGTTCTCGATCGCTTCGTGCGTGGCGTGCTGCAGAGCATCCCTCTGATCGGCCAAAACGCGAGGCAGCGACGGTGAACCAGCCGCCACGGTCGTCATCTTCTCCAGCCGCGCACGCGCCTCCGTCTGTAGCGCCACGCGGTCCCCCGCCGGCGCTTGCGCTACTTGCACCAAGACACCGTCACGCAGCAACTGGCGATACAGCCCAACCGTCAGCGGCAACGCATCGCGAGGGCCTTGCTCGATCAGCGTTAGCGCATGCAGCCGGCAGTCGTCCGCCATGTCCAATAGCGTGCCCAGACGCTCCAGCGATTGCGAGGCCTGCACAAGCCGAGCGTTGTGCTTCAATAGAGAACTAAAAAGCCCGCGATCGGCTTGGGACTGTACCGTCACCATCTTGTCGCGAATGACTTCCACGGTCTTATCACGAAACTCAACGACCGTGCGAACCCTCTCCACGGGATCGAGTACTTCTGGCACCTCGCCGTAGCGACCGAGAAGGAACCCGAAGACCAACAATGCCGCGGCGCCGAGAAAGTACGCCCCGACCCACCAGCCGTTCCACGTCGGCGTGCGCGCCGGGGCAGGAGTCGCGGCATCGTTCACCGGAGCGGCGACCTGCGGCGTTTCCGCCACGCGCTGCATCAGCCGTTCCTTGGCACCGGGATTGGCCGGAGTATCCGTCAACGTGTCGACGCCGGCATCGATCTGCTTTAGCTTGGCGTTGAGCTTTTGGCACTTCGGGCAGTCCTGAATGTGCACAACAAGGTCGGCCGGCCAGGTCGCATTGCGCCGGAACGTCAAGAGCCAATGTTGTGCTTCACGGCATTTCATGGATTGTCACACGGTTCTTGCATCTCGGTTGGCGGCCGCAGAGCGCCATGCGAACGCTAAACGAAGACCGGTATCACATCGCCTGCAAGTACGGCGTCATCGCCTGCACCAGGTTCTGCCTTGCCTTGCACACACGCCAGCGCGCCGTCTCTTCGGTGATGCCCAGGATCTCGGCAATTTCCGCGTACGGCAGCTCTTCCTGCGTCCAGAGTAGATACGCCGCTCGATACTTGGACGGCAGTATGGCCAGGGCCAACTCCAGTTGCTCATGCGCCTCTTCGCCGATGATCTCGCTCAACGGGCCGGTCCCGCTTCCCGGCAGCTCTTCGGGCAGTGCGACATTCGGGTGAGCGTTGGACCGTCGCCGGGCGTCCGACCAGCAGTGCTTGGCGATCTTGAACAGCCAGACGCGAAAGGTCGCAGCTTCGCGCAGAGTCGGCAGATTGGTCCACGCTCGTAGGAATGCCTCTTGCGCCGCGTCCTCGGCCAAGTGCTGCTTCCCGGTCAGGCCGAATAGCCAGCGGCGCACCTTGTCCCAGTACAGGTCCACGAGGCGCGCAAAGGCATCACGGTCCCCTTGCGCCGCCTGCCGAACCCAAGTACTTTCGTCGGGTGCACGCACGTTGATCACTTCCTCTTCCACAGAGACAGACGCGGGTGAAGTCGAATTGTTGGCGAAAAAAAGAAAAAAGATCGTGATTCGACCCGCGCCACATATCCTACTGAATATCTGTTCCTTTTGCCGCTAGCTCCGTGGGGCACGTTTTCAACGTGCCTCAGGATTTCATGGCACGTCGAGAACGTGCCCCACGGTTCGTTTGGAGATTTAAGAACAATGGCAACCCTCAGTCAGTTCGCTCGAGGCCTTTCCACCGAAACCGCGTTCGACGTGCTCGCCGTCGCCAAGAAGCTCAAGGCTCAGGGCAAGGACGTAATCGAACTGCAGATCGGCGACAGCCCGTACCCGAGTGCCGCCCATGCGATTGAATCGGGCATCCAGGCGATCCGCGACGGCCAAACGCACTACTGTCCATCAATGGGCCTGATGAGCTTTCGCGATGCCGTCGCCGCCAATTATCGCAAAGAGTACGGCATCGCGATTGGGCCAGAGAACGTGGTGGTCGGTCCCGGCGCCAAAGTGTTCGAGCAGTTTTTCTGCGAGGCATTCGTCGATCCGGGCGACGAGGTGCTCGTCTTCAGCCCCGCGTTTCCGACCTACGCCCCGAACATCGATCGTCGCGGCGGCGTCATCGTCACCTCGCACCTCAAGCAAGAGCACGCGTTTCGCCCCAGTCTGCACGACATCGAGGACTTCGTCAAACGCCCCAAGGCCAAAGCCATCTTCCTCAATTCGCCGCACAACCCGACCGGCGGCGTCGCCACCGAGGGGGATCTCAGAGCCATCGCAGACCTCGTGCGCGGCAAGAACATCGCGATCTTCTCCGATGAACCCTACAACCACATGGTCTGGACCGGCAAGCACTTCCCGATGCTCGCGCAGCCTGGCATCCTCGACCAGACCGTCGCCTGCTACACCTTCAGCAAGTCGTACAGCATGTCCGGCTGGCGGCTTGGTTACGCCATCTCCAGCCCGCGCGTCATCGACACCATTGGCAAAATGATCAACACTTCCCTCTCCTGCGTTCCCCCGATCGTGCAACTGGCCGGCGAGGCTGCTCTGAAGAACGATGACGCCGAACGCGACGAGGTGATGCAGCGATTCAAGAAGAAAGTCGAACTGCTGGTCGCGCACCTAAAGAAAATTCACGGCATCAACGTCATCATGCCGGCCGGCACGTTTTACGTTTTCCCCAACGTCGCAGCGATTTGCATGAAGCTCGGCATCAGTTCGCACGGCCTGGCCATGTTCCTTCTCGAAGCCGCCGACGACAAGCTCGGCGTCGCCTGCCTGGGGGGCGAGTGCTTCGGCCCGGCGGGCAAAGGCTTCTTGCGTTTCAGTTGCGCCGAGCCCGACGACCGCCTCATCGCCGCCGTCGCGTTCCTGAAAGAAGCGATCAAGCGCACCGACCGCGTCGAGGCTTATCTCGAGTCGCACCCGAAGTATCGGCTACAATAGCTGAGTGGTGAATGGTGAGTGGAAGCCCAGGGGTGAGCGCAGCAAACCCCTGGGATGAGTGCATGCTCCCATGAAAAACATCGTTTTCGCAGAACACCTGACGTTCCCTGATTCCGTGCAGGACCACGAAACGTTTCGCCGCTGGGTGACGGCCGACGACTTTCCCGAAAAAGC
>Ga0194132_10000830_pt1 | contig 62850 bp, 47 predicted proteins | sample TA2KigOf80mmetaG_FD_148612 | JGI IMG/M metagenome (GOLD analysis project Ga0194132, IMG submission 148612) | Freshwater microbial communities from Lake Tanganyika, Tanzania - TA2015054 Kigoma Offshore 80m | ecosystem: Environmental > Aquatic > Freshwater > Lake | place: Tanzania: Lake...
CTCCGCCTCGATCACCGCCGAGACGGGGCTCATCGGGTCCTCAGGGGAGACCACCGTCGTGGGATCGATCCCTCGATCGCGTTCTGGCGTGGGCATGGTCACGGCGTGCTGGCTTCGCCGCGATCAGGGCGTGGGGTTCGCGGCGGGCGCAGCGACTGGATCCACCGCGGGCGCGGCGTAGGTCGGTCGGGCGGCGGCAGCCAGGCCGATCGGTGCGCCGGGGATCTCGAACCGAGGCTGATCCCAGAAGATCATCCAGTCCCAGAGCTCGAAGTCGCGCCGGTAGGTCGGGTAGGTGTAGGCGTTCGCCTCGCGGAAACGGTCGGCCACCGGCTGCAACGCGTACCACTCCAGCCACTTCCTGCGGTCCGTGCCGTAGTCCCGGCCAGTGATGAGCCACAGGCTCTGCGATGCCGCCAAGTTCACGCAGAGTTCAGGTTGGTCGAGTGCGGCGATCAGTGCCTGCACCACGCTGTCTTCGGGGTACTGGCCGAGCGCGATGGCGAGTTCCGTCCGCACATCCGTCTCCTCGGTCTCTTCCAGCAGCCGGGTCCAGAGTTGGTCGATGATCTCTCGGTTGTGCAGCCGCTGCAACCCGCGCGCGGCGGCAAGGCGCACTGGAACCGCCGCGTCCTTGAGTTGCAGCGCAATGAGCTTGGCTTCGGTTGGCTGGGCGAATCGGCACAGGCTCTCGATGGCGGCTGCCTTCACGAGCGGGTCGCGCGATTCCGTCACATAGATCCGGTAGAGCTCGATGTAGGTCGGTTCGCCACCGAAGGTCGCGGTGCCCAGGAGGACGAGGCCGCGACGCTGCGCCTCGGGGTCGCTCGGATCGACGGCCCAAGCGGCGGCTTCCTGGGGCGTCGGCGGGCTGAAGGACTTACTCAGCAGGTCGAAGTCGCTCATCATCGAATCGCACGCGGCGAGAGGGAGGAGCGCAACGGCAAGGATGAGGCGGGAAAGCATGGTGGTGCAGCAGGGCATCGTGCCCGGCGTGCCGGGAGCGTAGCCGTTATCGTCGCTGCATGGCGACGCTTCGTGTCATCGGGATGCCCCTGGGTGCGTACCAGACCAACGCCTACGCGGTGTGGGACGGCGACGACGCATCGAGGAGCTGCTGGATCATCGATCCGGGTGAGCACCCGGCACGCCTGATCGAGCGCATCCGCTCCGAGCGCCTCGCGCCGGATGCGATCCTCTTCACCCATGCCCATGTCGACCACATCGCAGGGTTGCCCGAGGTGCTCGCCGCCTTCGGCGAGTTGCCCCGGTTGGCGCATCCTGCCGAGCACGACTGGTTCGGAGAGCCCGCCTTGAACCTCTCGGAGTGGGGTGATCGGCCAGTGTCGGTGGCGGCACCGACCGGGGCGATCGCGGATGGCCAAGTCCTGCGTCGCGGGGGCCTTGAATTCGTGGTGCAGCACCTGCCGGGCCACTCTCCCGGCGGCTGTTCCTTCCGCTGCGCTGCGGCGGGCGTGGCCATCGTGGGCGACACCCTCTTCGCTGGTTCGATCGGGCGCGTCGACTTCCCGACGAGCGACCCCAAGGCCATGCGGGCATCCCTCGCCAGGCTCATGGAGTGGCCTGATGCGACGACCGTGCACGCCGGCCACGGTCCATCGACGACGATCGGTCGTGAACGGACGACCAACCCGTTCATCATCCACCCGGACTCATGGTGAGTCCTTCGGTACGATCACCCCATGGGGTCTGACGAGAAGATCTTCCGTGAAGGCGCGATCGAGACTGCGGCATCGCCCAACCAGCTGAATGCCATCGCGCCGCTGGTCACGCCGCGCCATGTCCTCCTGATCTCCTCGGTCTTCCTGCTGGCGGGGATCCTGATCGGTTGGGCACTCTTCGCGTCGATCCCGATCACGGTCACGGGTCCCGCACTCATCAAGCATGATGCTCAGGGCAGGGCCATCGGGTGCGTGGCCTTCTTCTCGCTCAGCGAAGGCAAGCGCGTCGATGTGGGGCAGGTGGCCTATGTGGCGGTGGCGACCGTGGAGGAGGACCAGTATGGCGTGCTGGTCGGCTTCGTCGACACGGTCGATGAGCGGCTCACCTCGCTCGAGACCGTGACGGAACTCGCCGGCGACCCCACGCTCGCGCAGGAGATCCAGAAGCAGCTGGGGGCCACGCTCTTCGCCTCGATCATGTTCGATTCCGTGGACGGGCGGCTTCGGTGGCAGGGCGGCGTGATGCCCAAGCACGACGACCTCAAGCTCTTCACCCCGTGCGAGGTTCGTGTCGTGATCGACGAGAAGTCACCGATACAACTGCTCTTGCCCACGCTCTTCGCCGACGATGCCAAGGCCGGCAGCGGAGCGCGCTGAATGGGCGCTGACGCCGCCACGCCGGAGGGGGCCCCGAGGCTCGAGCGCATCGCGCCCGTCCAGGTGCCGGTGGTCCTGCAGATGGAGGCGGCCGAGTGCGGCGCCGCGGCACTCACGGCCGTCCTCGCCCATCACGGTTGCCACCGCACGCTCGAGGAGCTCCGTCGTGCCTGCGGCGTGAGCCGAGACGGCAGCAATGCCCTGCAGATCGTCGAGGCGGCGCATCACTTCGGCATGGAGTCCGATGGCCTGAGCGCCGAGCTCGATGAACTCGCCGGGGTCGCCATGCCGGCCATCCTCCACTGGGGCTTCAATCACTTCCTCGTCCTCGAGGGTTTCGACGGCACCTCCTGGCATCTCATGGATCCCGCGCTCGGACGCCGCCGAGTCTCGACCGATGACTTCCGCCGCGACTTCACGGGCGTCTGCATCGAGCTCAAGCCCGCCGTGGGATTCGCCCGATCGGGACAGCCGTCATCGCCGTGGCCTGCGCTGAAGGTGAGCCTTCGCGGCTCGGGTCCGGCCATCATCGTGGCGCTCATCGCCGGCGTGCTCATGTCGGTCCCGGGGATCGCGGTTCCCGTTCTGGGGTCGGTCTTCGTCGATGGTGTGCTCGCGCGGGGCCAGTCCAGCTGGATCATGCCGATCGTTGGATTTGCGCTCATGGCGGTCTTGGCCAAGGCGGTGCTCTCGACGGTGCAGGCCGGGGTGCTCATTCGGCTCGAGCGCCGCATGTGCATGACGAGCAGCGCACGGTTCATGGAACACGCGCTCCGGCTCCCGGTTGACTTCTACTCGCATCGGCTGCCGGGCGAGATGGTCTCGCGCCTGGGCAGCATCGAGCGGTTGAGCCAGTTGCTGGGCGCGAAACTCTTTCCCGCGATCGCGGGGGCCGCGACCGGCGTGCTCTACCTGGTCGCAATGGTGTCGATCGATCTTCGGCTCGCGCTGCTGTCGGTGCTTGTTGCGGCGATGATCGCCCTCATCATCGCGCGATCGGCCCGCACGCTGCGTGACCAATCTCGCATCGCCGAGCAGGAGTCCGGGCGGCAGGCCGGCATCGTGGCTGTCGGCCTGCAGGCCATGGAGACACTCAAGGCCTCGGGCCGCGAGAGCGATTTCCTCGCGCGCGTCATGGGGGCGCAGGCCCGTGCGCGTCGCAGCCGGCAGCATCTGGAGCACCAGGGCTTGGCCGTCGAATCGGTGCCGCCGTACCTCGAATCGTTGTTGTCGCAGGCCATCGTGCTGGCCTTCGGGGCAGCACTGGTCATGCAGGGCGACCTGACGCTCGGCGGGCTGCTGGCCTTCCAGACGATCCTGTACTTCTTCATGGGTCCCGTCGTCGACTTGGCCGGATTCACCCAGGAGTTCCAATTCGTCCACGCCGACCTGTCACGGCTCGATGATGTGCAGCGCCATCCCACGGATCCGCTCGTGGCACCCTCGGCCGAGGTTGGCGCGTCGCACATCGAAGGCTGCGTTGAGTTGCGTGAGGTCACCTTCGGCTACGCGGAGAGCCAGCCGCCCTTGCTCGAGGCCTTCAGCCTGCGCGCGGAGCCCGGTCGCCGCATCGCGCTCGTGGGGGGCACCGGCAGCGGCAAGAGCACCGTGGCCAAGCTCTTGACCGGGCTCTACCGCCCGTGGTCGGGCAGCGTCGAACTCGATGGGCGCGACCTTTCGGCGTGGCCCCGCGTCGAGCGCACCGGCGGCGTGGCGATGGTGGCACAGCTTCCGCAGCTCTTCGAGGGCTCGCTGCGCGAGAACCTCACGCTGTGGGATGCCGACCTTCCCGAGTCCTGGCTCTACGAGGCACTCGAGGACGCCGCCAGCGCCGACCTCCTGCTGCGGCGCGGTGGGCTGGGGCAGCGTGTCGAGGAAGGCGGCTCCAACTTCTCCGGGGGCGAGGCCCAGCGGATCGAGATCGCGCGCGCACTGGCCCGGCGTCCGAGCGTGGTCGTGCTCGATGAAGCCACGAGCGCGCTCGATGCCGAGACGGAGTTCCGCATCGATCGTGCCCTGCGCCGTCGTGGTTGCACCTGCATCATCGTGGCGCACCGCCTGTCGACCGTGCGCGATGCGGACGAGATCATCGTGCTCGACCGCGGCATGGTCGCCGAGCGCGGTACCCACCAGGAACTCATGGATGCAGGTGGTGCCTACGCGGCACTGGTCGAGGGGGGCAGCCTGTGATCCACCTCGTCGAGCACATGATCTCGCTCGGTGCGCTTCCGCTGCGGGCGGATCGCCGTGAGCCCATCGACCTCGTCGGCGTCGAGGGCGGTCTGGTGGTCGAGGTCGAGTGTGACCTGTTCGCCGTCCAAGCCAGCGGTGGCAGGCGACATCCACTCGGCGTGTTGCCATCGGGTGCGCTCCTTCGCGGCGTGCCCGAGTGCCGCGGCGTACGGGTGATCGCTGTCCCGAGCGGCGACGGCGCCATGGCGCGCGTGGCGCCCGATCTGCTCGCCGCCTTGTCGAAGGATCGCGAGCTTCGCCTGGCGCTCCACACTTGGGAGAACACGCTGGCGCTCATCGTCGGGACATCCGAGTCGATGGATCTTCCCGCTGCGTTGGCCGAGCATGCGGCGGGGCGGATCGATCGCGACACCAAGCGGTTCGAATCGTTGCGTGGCACGCGGGTCGAACGCACGAAGCAGGTGGGCGGGCGATTCCGCGGCATGCTCGGCTCGCTGTTCGCGACGCCCAACGAGATCCTGGCAGTCGACCCAAACTCGCCGGCCGAGCTTCGCGCGTGCCGCCATGTGGCGATCCTCGCAGGTGTTCCGGTCGAACGCATTCCCAGGCGCTTGCAGGAGTCGACCGACCGACCGCCGCAGCAGGTCTTCGCCATGCTCGCGGGTTGCGGCGTTCGCGAGGTGATCCTTGAGGGACGCTGGTGGGAACTGGATCATGGGCCGATCCTGGCCTTCTCGATCGACGGCGATCCCATGGCGCTCTACCCAGCGCCCGGTGGGACGATGGCGCAGCGCTATGTCCCGGGGCGCGGCGTCCCCGCCAAACTGGTCGATGAGGCGGCCGCGCGCACGATCCGGCCGAACGCGTCGGTCTTCCTGCCGGCCCTTCCGGATGAGGTGCGGGATGTCCGCGGTCTTGTCCGTTTCATGCTGGACGGCAGCGTGCCGGATCTGGCCCGGGCCGCCGGTGCAGCCGGCCTGGCGAGCCTCATCGCGCTGATCGTGCCCTACGCCACGGGGCTGCTCGTCGAGCACACGATCCCCAGCGATGACTTCCGTGGGCTCTGGTTCGTGGCGGCCATGCTCTTTGCCGCGCTCTCTGCCTCGGCCATCGCGCAGTATGTGAGCCGGCTCTACCTCCTCCGGACCGAGGGCCGAGCGGGCCAGCGCACGATCGGTGCGGTCGTGCATCGACTGCTCTCGCTGCCGGCGCCGTTCTTCAAGCGCTTCAATGCAGGCGATCTCGCGGACCGTCTGGGCTGCCTCGATGACCTGCAATCGGCACTGACGCAGGCGGCGATCGGCGGCGTGATCGGCGGGACCTTCGCCATCGGCTACCTCGGCCTGATGCTCCTGATGGAGCCCTCGGCGGCACTCATGGCCGCCATGGTCATGCTCGCCATGCTGCTCTTCACGGTGCTCGTCGTGCGTTCGCAGGCGCGACTGAGTGCCGACAGCGCCGATCGCTCCGGCAAGCTCTCCGGGTTCGCCCTGCAGCTCTTCGGGGGCATCGACACGCTGCGTACGGCCGGGGGCGAGGAAGCGGCCTTGATGCAGTGGCTGCAGCGCTTCCGTCGCCAGCAGCGCACGGAACTCGATGCGAGCAAGCGCAGCGCGGCGCTGCGCGTCGTGGCCACCTGCGTGCCGCTGGGTGCCATCGCGCTGCTCTGGCCGATCTTCGCAGCCAGTGGTTCGTCGCTCGGTGAGTACATGGCCTTCAACGCCGCCTTCGTCGCGGCGATCTTCGGCGTGATCCAGCTCGGCGAGTCGCTCGGCGATGTCGCCACGGTCCTGCCGCACCTGCAACGCCTCGAACCGATCCTGCAGGAAGAGCCCGAGCGGCTCGAATCGGCGCTTCAGCCGGGGCAGTTGCGCGGCAATCTCGCGCTCTCGAATGTGCGCTTCAACTATCCAGGCTCGGCCGACGAAGTGCTCAAGGGGGTCTCGATCGAGATCCCGGCGGGAGCATCGGTCGCCATCGTCGGTGCATCGGGCAGCGGCAAGAGCACCATCATCCGCTTGTTGCTGGGGCTGGAGCGGCCGAGTTCGGGGCGTGTGCTCATTGATGGCCAGGACCTTGCGCGACTCGATCCGGTGGCGGTGCGCCGTCAGATGGGCGTGGTCATGCAGAAGGGGCAGATCATCCCCGGCACCGTTGCCGAGAACATCCTGGGCTCGACGGTGCTGACGCTCGATGATGCGTGGGACGCCGCCGCGCAAGCCGGGCTTGCCAAGGACATCGAAGCCATGCCCATGGGCATGCACACCTACATCAACCACTCGACGCTCTCGGGCGGCCAGCAGCAGAAGGTGCTCCTGGCTCGCGCGTTGCTGGGGCAGCCGCGTGTGGTGGTGCTCGACGAGGCGACCAGTGCGCTGGATGAGCAGTCGCAGGCCACGGTCGTCGAGAGCATGGAGCGACTCGATGTCACACGCATCGCCGTGGCGCACCGGGCGAGCACCATCCGCACCTGTGACCGGATCTACGTGATCGAACGCGGGCTCGTGGCGCAGCAGGGCACCTTCGACGAGTTGCTCGCCCATCCCGGCGTGTTCCGCAGGTTGGTGGAGCGACAGTTGGCGGAACTCGAATCGGTGAATGTCGATGATTCGGCGGGGGATGAGGGCGACGATGGCACCGATGGCGCAGCGTGAACTGCTGGCCTGGATCGACATGGAGTGCCAACCCGACGACAAGGGACACGAACGCAGCGACCGAAGCATGCGACGCGGCGCATGCCCGCCTGGACATGCGCCGCGTGGTGACGATCACTCCGTGAACGCTGGGCCGCGCCTTCGAAGGGGGTCTGGGTGGCTCGGCCCCAGCGGTCCGGGGTCTCAGCGACCGCGTGTTGACTTGCGCGGACCGGTCCGGCCCACCGAACTGGTGCTGGTCGAACCGCTCTTGGCACCGCCAGCGACCTTCTTGAGGTCAGTCGCCGACAACTTCCGGGGCTTCTTCGCTTCAGCCATGGTCATGTCCTTTCACAGGGTCCAACGGAACCACGGCCCCCTTGGCCGTGCGACGGATGAGTATTCCATTGTGGGGGGATGCCTGCAAGCCGACCCATGGCAGAGGAGTCCAAAACCTTGCAGATTCTCGGCCGCTGGTCTTGTCCGGTTTGGCCGACAGCCGACAATGATGGAGGCATGATGCTTCCCTTGGCCATGGCGGCAATGATCCTCGCACAGGCTAAAGCGCCTCAGGCGATCACGCCGGAGCAGTTGAAGTTTTTCGAGAGCACCATTCGCCCGATCCTGGTCGATCAGTGCTACGGCTGCCACAGCGCGCAGTCAGGTCGCTCGCGGGGCGGATACCTGCTGGACACGCGCGATGGGGCTCGCAAGGGGGGTGGCTCGGGACCGGGCGTCGTCCCCGGCAAGCCCGACGAGAGCCTGCTCATCGAGGCCGTCCGCTATCACAACGACGACCTGCAGATGCCCCCCAAGGGCAAGTTGACGGATGACCAGATCAAGGCGCTCGAACGCTGGGTGACCATGGGTGCTCCGGATCCGCGCGAGTCAGCCACGGCCAAGCCGGCCTCGGGCAGCGGCGGTGCCGCTGCGGTCGAGGTGCCCGCCGGCGAACTCACCAAGGAGGACATCGAGAAGGGACGCTCGTGGTGGGCCTATGTCGCACCGAGGCCGCAGCCAGCACCGGTCGTCAAGGATGCCGCCTGGCCGAGCGATGACATCGATCGATTCGTGCTCGCGAGCATGGAATCGAAGGGTCTTTCGCCCGTCAAGGATGTGGCCGCGATCGACCTGGTCCGCCGCGTGACCTTCGACTTGACCGGCCTTCCGCCGACCCCGGCCGAGGTCGCCGCGTTCCTCCGCGACAAGCAGCCGGGTGCATACGAGCGCCTGGTCGATCGGTTGTTGGGGACCCGCGCCTTCGCCGAGCACTGGGGGCGTCACTGGCTCGATGTGGCTCGCTACGCGGAGAGCAGCGGGCGCGAGGGCAACTCGGTCTATCCGTACGCCTGGCGCTACCGCGACTGGGTCATCGACTCGTTCGAGCAGAACCTGCCGTACGACGAGTTCCTGCGCCAGCAGCTTGCGGGCGACTTGCTGCCGGTGGCGGGGCCCGATGACCACGCAGCCAAGACGATCGCGACGGGGTTCCTCGCGGTGGGCAGCAAGGCCCAGCGCACGCGGAACAAGCAGCAGTTCGCGATGGACCTGGCTGACGAACAGATCGATGCCTTCAGCCAGGCCATGCTGGGCACCACGATCGCGTGCGCGCGCTGCCACGACCACAAGTTCGACCCGATCACGCAGCGCGACTACTACGCACTCGCCGGGATCTTCCTGAGCACCGAGACCTACTACGGCACCTCGCGCAGCCAGGGGAACCAGCAGGCATCACAGCTCATCGAGCTTCCATCGGATGCGAAGGTTCCCAACGGCCCCACGGTCACTGCGCTGCAACGCGCGGCCTATGAGCGGATTCAGAAGCAGGCCGAGCAGGCCGCGGAACGCCAGCAAGGTGGCCAGAAGATCCTCGCTCTGGCCGGGGCCCAGGGGCTGGCCGACATGCGTGCTCGCTTCGATGAGGACGGTCGAGCGACCGCCGCGAACCGCCTGGCCATGGGTGTCCGGGAGCGCGTGGAGGATGTGGATGCACGGATCCTCGCGCGTGGCGAACTCGACAAGGCCGGCCCGAGCGTGCCGCGCGGCTTCCCCGAGGTCTTGACGGCCGGTGGCCCCGCGCCGATCGATCTGGGCAGCGGCCGGCTGCAACTGGCGAATTGGGTCGCAGGCTCGTCGAATCCGCTCACGGCGCGGGTGTTCGTCAACCGTGCGTGGGGCTGGATCTTCGGGGTTGGCCTCGTGCCCACCCCCGACAACTTCGGCACCAGCGGCGTGGCCCCCACACACCCCGAACTGCTCGATCGCCTCGCGAGCGATTTCATGGCGAGCGGCTGGGATGTGAAGGCCCTCGTGCGGCGGCTCGTGCTCACGCACACCTACCGACTGTCGAGCGTGGGTGACCGTGCCAACGCGGCGATCGATCCCGATGTGACCTGGCTCTGGCGTGCCCGCGATCGGCGCCTGCCTGCGGAGTCGATCCGCGACGCCATGCTTGCGTGCGCCGGCGCGATCGGCGAGCCGCCGGTGGCCAGCGCGGTCGCGAGTTTCGAAGGCGGCTTCGGAGGGCGCGGCGACCAGCTTGCACAGGTCCTGCTGCGTGACATCGATGCCCGGAGCGTCTACCTGCCGGTCGTGCGCGATTTCCAGAACGAGGCGCTCGACGCCTTTGACTTCGCGGACCCATCGTTCGTGACCGGCGACCGTGACGAAACGACGGTCGCCACGCAGGCGCTCTACCTGATGAACGACGAGCGTGTGCTCGAACTCGCCATGCGCATGGCGCGGCGGCTCATGCGCATGGATGCGACGGACAAGCAGCGGATCACCTTCGCATTCCAGCTCGCCTTCGGCCGAGAGCCGTCGGCGGCCGAGGAGCGTGCCGTGATCGCCTTCCTTCGCGACTTCCATGCCGGCGATCCGGGTGCTCCCGGTGGTGCCGCGGGCGTTCGTGACCGGGTCCGCCAACGCGTGCAATCGCAGACAGGTGCTGGCCTGCCGCCCGACATGCTCAATGCCTCGCCGGAGGAGCGTGCATGGGCCGCCTTCTGCCAGGCACTCTTCCAGACCGCCGAGTTCCGCTACCTCGATTGAGCCGAACGCACCCGACACATCGCCCTGACCAGCTTCGCTCCCCGACGACACAAGGAGTTCCCATGGACTGCAACCACCCCAGCGACTGGACCCCGCCCACGAGCCTCGGCTTCAGCCGCCGCAACATGCTCGGTACGCTTTCGTGCGGCTTCGGGCTCATGGCGTTCGCCGGCATCGCCGGCGCGAGTTCGCTGCGACTCGATGACGAGGGCGCAGCCCGGCGCATCGCTGCCGGCACGCACCACACGCCTCGGGCCAAGCGCGTGATCTTCCTGTCGATGGCCGGTGGGCCAAGCCATGTCGACACGTTCGACTACAAGCCGGAACTCGCCGCTGCCGATGGCACGAGTCTTGGGCAGGGGATCCGCCGTGGAGCCAAGCTCCTCAAGAGCCCCTGGGAATTCAAGGCCCACGGCAAGAGCGGGCTCTACATCTCGTCACTGTTCCCGGCCGTGGCTGAGCACGCTGACCAGCTCTGCCTCTTGCGCAGCATGACGACCGATGTCCCTGCGCACCCGCAGGCGCAGCTCAAGATGCACACGGGCTCGTTCCAGTTCGTGCGTCCGAGCATGGGGTCATGGCTGCTCTACGGCCTCGGCAGCGCCAACGACAACCTGCCGGGCTTCATCACCATCAATCCGCAGGGCGGTGCACAGACCTACGGCTGCGGGTTCCTGCCGGCACCCACGCAAGGCACGCCCATCCGCATGCAGGGTGGCGGCCGCGCGATGGTGGCGGGCGCGGCGGCTGGCCAAGGTGCGCTGCCGAACATCACCAATCCGCTGCTGACGCGCGAAGCGCAGCGTGAGCAGCTCGATCTCGTGCAGAAGCTCAACAAGGAGCGCCTCAAGCGCGACCCGCGCAGCGATCAGATCGAGGGCGTGATCGAGAGCTACGAACTGGCGTTCCGCATGCAGATGGAAGTGCCCGAGGTGCTCGATGTCTCCGATGAGGATCCCAAGACCCTCGCGCTGTACGGCATCGGCGAGCAGCCGACCGATGGGTTCGGTCGCCAGTGCCTCATGGCACGCCGGCTGTCGGAGGCAGGTGTGCGGTTCATCGAGGTCACCGCCGGCGGATGGGACACGCATCGCAACATGACGGCCGACCTCGAGAAGAAGTGCGGCGAGATCGATCGCCCGATCGCAGGCTTGCTGACGGACCTCAAGCGCCGCGGCATGCTCAAGGACACCCTCGTGATCTGGGGCGGCGAGTTCGGTCGCACGCCGTACGCGCAGGGCGATGACGGCCGTGACCACAACAACAAGGGCTTCACGATGTGGATGGCCGGCGGCGGCGTCAAGGGCGGCCTCTCCTACGGCTCGACCGATCCCACGGGTGCAGAGGCCGTCGAGAACCCCATGGACATCCACGATTGGCACGCCACGATCCTCTGGCTGATGGGCTTCGACCATGAGCGGCTCACCTACAACCATGCCGGCCGCGACTTCCGCCTCACCGACGTGAAGGGGAATGTGCACACCGGCATCATGGCCTGACCGCGCAGGGTGCTCTGTGGCCGTCGCCCCCGTTCCGCGACGGCCGCAGAGGACAGGCGCCGCTAGGGCGCGGAAGCGGCGGCGGCCTCCGCCGCGATCCAGGCGCGCACGCGTGCCTCAAGGAGCGGCAGCGGCAGGGGACCGACGCCGAGCACCGCGTCGTGGAACCCACGCACATCGAAGCGGTCCTTGAGCGCTGCCTCGGCCTCGAGCCTGAGTCCGCGGATGCTGAGTTCGCCGATCTTGTAGGCGCACGCCTGGCCGGGCCAGGCGATGTAGCGATCCACCTCGCGGGCGATGTTGAGTTCGCTCAGTGCGGTGTTGGCCCTCATGAAGTCGATGGCCTGCTGGCGCTCCCAGCGCAGGTGGTGCAGGCCCGTGTCGACGACCAGGCGCGTGGCGCGCCACATCTCGTAGAGCAGCCGTCCGAAGTCGGCGTAGGGATCCTCACGGAAGAAGCCCATGTCGATCCCGATGCGCTCGCTGTAGAGCGCCCAACCTTCGACGAAGGCGGTGGAGTCGATGCCCCTGCGGAAGTGCCGCGTGCCGGTCATTTCCTCGGCGAGCATCATCTGCAGGTGATGACCCGGGACCGCCTCGTGGAGGGCGAGGGGGATCATTTCGTAGGTCGGCCGCTGGTCGAGTGCGAAGGTGTTGGCGTAGAACCAGCCCGGCAGGCCGCCGGCGATCGAGCCCGGCATGTAGTACGCGGTGGTCTGCTGCGGAGCCATGAAGCGTGGGATCTCGCGCACCCCGTACGGACAGCGCGGCAGGACCTTGAAGTGCTTCGGCAGCTCGGCATCGACTCGCTTGCAGATGTCGCGGTAGCCCGCCAGGAGCGCCTTGGCGCTCGTGTGGTAGAAGCGCGGATCGCCGCGCAGGTAGGTGATGAAGGCGGCGAATCGGGCATCGGGCTCGAGTGCTGCGCGGGCGGGATCGCCCGTGGACCAGTCGGTGCGTGCAATGACCTCGAGCATCTCGGCACGGATCCGCGCGACTTCAGACAGGCCGAGCTCATGCACCTGCGCTGGCGTGAGGTCGGTCGTGGTGAAGCGCGAAAGCTCGAAGGCGTAGTAGGCCGCACCGTCGGGCGCGTCCCAGCAGCCGACGGTCGCCCGGCAGGACGTCAGGTACTCCTGTTCCAGATAGGTGCGCAGCGTGGCCATGGCGTCGAGCGCACGGCTGCGGTCGCGCTCCCAATCGGCCAGGAGCGGTGCGGCGAAGAGATCGCCGTACCGTATCGCAGCCTCACGAATCGGCGCACCCGTGGACTGGAGCTTCGTGGCCAGCACTGCATCGAACTGTTGCAGCACGCCCGCCATGCACGCCATCGGAGGCAGGATGCCTCGGGCGCGGCCTTCGCGCAGCCTGGCCTCCACGTCGCTGATCGACTGCGGCACGGCACTGAAGCGCTTGGCGTAGTTCGCGTAGTCCTCAGGCCGCTCGAATGCCACATGATCGGCGAACTGCGGCACCTCGACCTGCGGTCCATTGCGGGCATCGACCGGGGCGAGCCAGCGGCGGAACTCGAAGGTTCGTATCCCCAACTCGAGTTCGCGCAGCAGCAGGTCACGATCGAGTCGATCCGCCGAGTCGAGCTGGGACGGATCGATGGCCAGCAACTCCTCGCGGACGATCTTCAGGTGCTCTCCACGCATGGCGAAGCCACGGATGCTCGCATCGGTGATGCGGTCGGCCGCCGTCGGCCGGCGGCGCGTGATGGCTTGCTCTGGGTACTGGAAATCGACCCATCGCTCGTACTCCTCGATCAGGGACTCGAGCGCCCTCTTGGTCGCCTCCGGCGGGGCCGTCGGAGCACGCACGGCCTGTACCCCGGCCCAACTGTGGGGACCAAGCAGCGACGGCGCGGCGTGCGTCGGGGCCATCATGGGCCTTTCGGAAACGAGGAGAAACACGGTGAGAGCCATCGACCATGGGGCTTGGCAACGCATGGGGCCACGATACGGCCAGCAATCGGCCGCGGTCGCGTTGACTTGGCAGGGATCTGCACTACTCTGATAACCCAAGGAGATACAGGATGCACCTCAAGACCACTGCCCTCGCGGCCCTCGTCGCCACCGCCGCTGCCCAAGGCACAAGCCAAGCGACCGTCTCGATCGCCTCCGGTACCACGATCCAGGCGACGGTTCGGATCGACATTACCCACAACACCTTCGGCTCAAGCAACGACACCGAGCAGCGAACCCACTCGCTCTCGGGGTCGATGCACATCACGATGAACCCCAACAACCCACCCTGGGCGAACATCGGTCAGGACTCGATGAACCTGCTCCTCGGTCCTGCACTCTACAACTTCCAGTTCTTCTGCTTCCCGTTCATCGGCTGCCAGAACCTGAATGTCAACTTGACATCGGTCGTCATCACGATGACGGCCCCGGGGTCGAGCCCCCTCAGCGGCACCGGCAACTACACCATGACCAATGTGCCGGTGAATCTGCACGCGTCGTACTCGACGACGGGCATCGATACGGGGAATTATGTGATCGACCAGCCCGCGGTGGTGACGATCACTGGCCGCCTGACGCAGAATGCCGGCGTGGCCAAGATCGACCAGTTCAGCCTCGGCTCGTTGATCTTCGATGTGCCCCCGGGCAGCCTTCCGGCCAACGTCAGCTCGATCCGCCTGACGATCACCCCGAATCTCTCGCAGGTGACCTTCACGGGACCCTGGTCGGTGGTGCCGAGCCCCGACTTCAACGGTGATGGCCTGGTGAATGGCCTGGACCTTGGCATTCTGCTTTCAGGCTGGGGTACCGCGCAGGCGGACATCGACGGTGACAACCTGACCGACGGCTCCGACCTTGGCTTGCTGCTCAGCGCCTGGACCGGCTGATCCGTCGGCTCGATTCGGTCGGCGGGATCCTCGCGTTGGCGCGGTGCTCCCGACCGTCCTGCACGGGGTGCCTCGACGGGCGCCCTGTGTCTTCATCAGTACACTTCCGAGTCGATGGCCCAACTGAGCCCAGAAACCGAGCAGGGGTACTCGCCCCCAACCGTGCGCCAATTCAGCGTATTTCTCGACAACAAGGTGGGCAAGCTGCTCGAACTGCTGCAGATGGGCGAGCAGAATGGGCTCCACATCGCGGCCTTCAGCGTACTCGACTCGAGCGACTACGCCGTGGTGCGCATGATTTTCACCAACGCCGATGCCGCGCGCCACACGCTCCGTAAGCAGCAGTACACCTTCAGTGAGAGCGACCTGCTCGTCGTTGAGCTGCTCAGGGGCCAGACTGTCGCCACCGTCTGCCTGCATCTGCTGGTGGCCGAACTCAACATCCGGTTTTCGTATCCGCTCCTCACCCAGCGAGACGGTGCGCCCGCCGTTGCCTTGGCGGTCGATGACAACACACTTGCCGGGCAGATCCTCCTGCGCAAGCGCTTCACCCTGCTTGGTGAGGAAGACCTCGGCTGAAGCTCAACTCGCGGCCTGCACGGTCGCGCAGGTCTTGGCCGTCTCCCAGACCGTGACGGACACCAAGTCGAGTCCCGCGGTACGCAGCGGTGCCTGAAGCAGGTTCCTGCACACGAGCGCGATGTGCTCGACGCTCGGGTTGAGGTCGGCGAATTCAGGGCAATCGAGGTTGAGGTGCTTGTGGTCCAGACGCGACATCACCTCGCGATCGACCACGGTCTCAAGGGTGGCGACGGTGTTGGGCACCGATGGGTGGGGAGTCACGGTGACATCGAGCCGGTAGTTGTGGCCGTGGCCGTTGGGGTTGCTGCACTTGCCGAAGAGCGCCTGGTTCTCTGCGTCGCTGCAGCCCGGCAGGGCAAGGCGGTGGGAGGCGGCGAATTCGAAGGAGAGTTGGAGTTGGAGGCGCTCGGGCATGGCAGGATCCCAGTAATAGGCGTGTTGGGGGCTGACGCGCAGGGAAAGGCCCGCCAGGGGTGGCAATTCGGCGGCAGCGCACGCAGCCGCCAACGATCGCATGCACTCGGTCGACTCGATCGCCGCATGCCAGGTCGAGGCCCAGGCGCGCACCGCCGCGTCGATTGGGGTGATGCTCACAAGGTAGCCCGTGTGGTCGGGTTTCCCTCGACATTGGACGGTCCACTCCACAGAACGGGCTGGGTCAACAAGCGGCGGGAGTGCATCGAACAGGCCGCTTCCTTCCGCTCTGTCTGTCGGCCACGCCATGCGAACGGTGCGCGAGAGAACTGCCGTGAACTGCATGGGTCGGGCTGTCGTCATGGAATCCGTCGGGCCGCCGGACTTGGCTGTTTGACTCTCTCAGCGATAAAGTCTATCGTTTGGATGCGGACCCCCGGAAGGGCTCGGCGTGAGCACAGCTCCGCCGGGCCTTTTTCTTGCTCGGCGCTCCTGTCATTCATGCCCAGTTATTCCTCACTTCGGTTCGTTTCCTTGCAGAGGCTCCTGATGAATCGAGACCTGACCGCAACTTCGATTCGGCGCACCCCTTGGCGCTTCCAGGGCGCAGTGCGTGCCGTCCACGAACGTGCAAGGCGAGGCCGATGTCCGGCTGGCTTGAGTGCACTTGCGATCCTTGCACTGACGGTGATCGTCGCGTGCGAAGCGCAGCCTGCCGTGGTCGGGCGCGGTCCACCCGCTCCGTCCGCGCCTTCGACCGAGTCGCCCCTGGCCAAGCCGCTGCCGAACGATCCGACGGCACCACCGACCATCCAGCTGGGCCTGATCGCCGTCGACCGTGTCGCAGGTTCGGTGCGGGTTCCGGGTGTCGTGGCACTCCGTGAAGGCTGGCTTGAGCAGGCCGTGTGCCGGGAGGGAACCCGTGACCACGAGTCGCTGGTCACGGTCTCGATGCCCCCGAGTTCGATTCACGCAGCGCTCCTCTTGGCGGGCTTCCAGCCCGGACGCCCGGGTCACTGGCGGGTGCGTGACGATGGCTCGCTTGAGCTGGTGGCGCCCACGGGCGAGGCGGTGCTCATCGAGGTCGAGTGGAGCGATGCAACCGGATGCGTGCAGCGTGTTCCGCTCGCGGATTGGATCAGGGCCGACGCGAGTGCCGTGCCGCTGTCGTTCGTCTTTGCAGGCAGCGTCACGCGCGACCGTGGTGCCATGCCCTACGCGGCCGACCGATCCGGCAGCGTGATCGGGCTGGTCACCTTCGGCGATGAGCCCCTCGCGAACGTGACCGTGATGCCTGACCGTGCCGATGTCGCCGAGCCGTCATTGCGGGCCTGGACCGAGCGCATGCCGACGGTGGGTACGGCGGTGACGGTCGTGATGCGCCGAGCAATGCCTCACGCGCCTTGAGGTGCCTGCGTACGATCATCGCATGGACCACGCGCCCCAGCATGCCGCCTCACTCCGCGGCATGACCAAGACCTACTTCCGGCCCGATGGATCGATCCTGGTCGAGGCGCTCACGGGCATCGATCTCGACATTCCGTACGGCCAGTACCTCGCCATCATGGGCTTCAGCGGTTGTGGCAAGAGCACGCTCATGAATCTGCTCGGCTGCCTTGATCGGCCTACCTCGGGCGCGTACTACCTCGATGGGATCGACGTGGCGACGCTTCCTGATGACGAGCTCAGCGCGGTACGAGGTCGCCGGATCGGATTCGTCTTCCAGGCGTTCAACCTGATCAGCGAGCTCAATGTGGTGGAGAATGTCGAGGTACCGCTCTTCTACCAGCGCTTGTCCGCAGCCGAGCGGCGGTCTCGTGCGATCGAGAGCCTGCAACGCGTGGGCCTCGGCGATCGGCTCGGCCACCGGCCCAGCCAACTCTCGGGCGGACAGCAGCAGCGCGTGGCCATCGCACGCGCCCTGGTGACCGATCCGGCGATCCTGTTGGCCGACGAACCAACCGGCAACCTCGACACCGCCACGGGCGATTCGATCCTTGCGCTGTTCGAGTCGCTTCACGATCAGGGGCTCACCCTCATCATCGTCACCCACGATGACCGCATCGCCGGCCGTTGCGAGCGCGTGGTGCGGCTGCGCGATGGCGCCATCGAGAGCGATCATGCGGGCGGTCGTGCGAAGGCCCTGGGGTGCCCGGCGTGAGGATCGTGGGCATCGACCCCGGTCTTCTGCGCACCGGCTACGCGGTGATCGATGCACATCGCCCCATGGCGCCGCGCCTGATCGAGGCCGGATTGATCCGGCTGCCGCAGAGGTCGAGCGTTGCCAGCCGCCTGGTCCAGCTGCATGATGACCTTGCCGAGCTCCTGGCCGAGCATGAGCCGGCGGTCGTGTCGGTCGAGGAAGTCTTCGTGAATGCCAAGTTCGCGCGTACGGCCGTGACCATGGCCCACGCGCGTGGCGTGGTGCTCCTCTGTGCGCAGCGGGCAGGGGCGCGATTGGTCGAGTTGGCACCGGCCACGATCAAGAAAGCCATTGCGGGCAACGGCCAGGCCACGAAGCCCCAGATGCAACGGGCTGTCGCGGCCCAGTGCGGTCTGGTCACGCCACCCAAGTCCGCCGATGTGGCAGATGCGATTGCCATGGCGCTCTGCGCCTGCCTGCGAGGCGCTCGGGGGCATTGACCGGGTTGACGGGCGTGCGCCCAAGCGCATCGCTCTGGCCGATAGAGTTCAGGCATGCCCAGCATGGCCCACGGGGTTACGACATGCGCTCGCCGCCTGACGAGTGATCAACTCTCGCCGGTCCTGGCCTACCGGCGGTTGGTGGCCGCGGATGGCCGTTTCGCCCCGAGCTTCCTCTTCGAGAGCGTGGAGCAGGGTGGTCAAGTCGGCCGCTTCAGCCTCATGGGTGCGCGCCCCATGCTCGAGGTGATCGCGCACGGCAACGCCGTCATGATCCGCCGTCGAGGCCAAGCCGACGAGCGCCGCACCGTGGCGAACCCGCTCAGCGTGCTGCGTGAACTCACGCCTGCGGGCGCATCGGTCCACCATGGCCCGGTGCCCGAGTGCTTCCATGGAGGCTGGGTCGGCTACTGCGGTTTCGACGCGGTGCGATGGCTCGAGCCGGGAAAGCTCCCATTCGCTGCGGCACCGCGTGATGATCGTCAGCTGCCTGACCTGCACATGGGGCTGTACGGCGAGGTCGTCGTCTTCGATCATGTGACCAAGTCGATGATCGTCTGCGCGTCGGCACCGCGCCACGGTGATGCGCGCGATCCATCGCTCTCCCTCGCGCTCGGTGTCGAGATCGACCGCATCATCGCCGCACTCGAGGCGGATTCGGTGCGTCTGCAGCCCGGCCGCATCGATGAGGATGCCCATGCCGCGCCGCTGCGCCCGGTCTCCTCGAGCACGCCGCCCGGAGCCTTCCGCAAGGCCGTCGAGCGGGCGAAGGAGTACATCCGCGCAGGCGATGCCTTCCAGGTCGTCCTCAGCCAGCGCTTCGAGCGCACGACCACGACGGATCCCTTCGATCTCTACCGCATGCTGCGCGTGGTCAACCCGAGCCCGTACCAGGCCTACCTCCAGGCGGAAGGGTGCATCCTCGTCGCGAGCAGCCCCGAGATCCTCTGCCGCGTGCGAGGAGGCATCGTGACCAATCGTCCGCTCGCCGGCACGCGACGGCGCGGCCGCGACGATGCCGAAGACGCCCGACTGGAAGCGGACTTGCTCGCCGATGCGAAGGAGCGTGCCGAGCATGTCATGCTCGTTGACCTTGGCCGAAACGACCTCGGGCGCGTGAGCGATCTGGGCAGCGTGCAGGTCAAGGCGTGCATGGACATCGAGCGCTACAGCCATGTCATGCACATCTCGAGCACGCTGGAGGGCTCGCTGCGACCGGGCCTCGATGCGTGGGATGCACTGCACGCGGCGTTGCCAGTGGGCACCGTGAGTGGTGCGCCGAAGGTGCGGGCGATCCAGATCATCGACGAGCTCGAGCCCGTCCGTCGCGGGCCCTACTCCGGCGGCCTCGGCTGCGTGGGCTGGAACGGTGATCTGGACATCGCGCTCACCTTGCGCACCATGGTCGTGCCCACGGCGCTCCATGATGCCGCGCGCGGCACCTGGCGTGTGGACCTGCAGGCCGGGGCAGGGGTCGTGCTCGACAGCGATCCGGCAGCCGAAGAAGACGAGACCGTCAGCAAGGCTGCGGCGCTCGGTCGGGCCATTGAGTTGGCGGAACGAAGCTTCGCCTGAAGCCTGACCGCGTCAGGCTCAGTCCATGGGGATGGGATGGTCGTCGTTGCGCTGTCGATGCACGCTGGCAGCGCCGGGGGGCCCTTCAACGGTCCTCTGTCGAGGCTTGCGCGTGCCATCCCAGTCAGGCGGCAGGTCCGGTGGCGGGTCCAGCCCCTCGAGGCAGCCGACGGCCTGCGCCACGCGGCTCGCACGATCGACGAGGACGAAGAGCGCGAAGACCGCAGCGACCAGGCCGAGCACCGCGATGACGGTGACGAGCATCTGGATCTTCTCGCCGTATGGCCCCGGCATCATGAGCGAGAGCGCTCGTCCGACGGGTAGCTGGATCCAGCCGACACAACCCACGATCATGGCCGGCAGGGCCAGTTCGTCGAACCACTCCGGCGCCGGCAGCTGCAGCTGTCGCCACAGCCCTTGCACGATCCGCATCAACCCCACCAACTGCAGCCCGACCGTGGCCAGTGCACAGGCCTGCAGGGCGCTCACGATTGCTGGTCCGAATCGGTCCCCTGAGAACATGATGCTGCCCAGGATCAGCGCCGCCGCCGATGAGAGCTCGGCGATCGACACGCCCTTGATCCAGGGCCTCCAGGGTGCCAGCGAGCGATGCTTGAGCCAGCCGTCGCGGTCGAGCCGCCACCAGGCGATGGCGCGGAAGCCGCCCAGGCCCAGGATGAGCAGCCCCGTGAAGACCGGTACATACGAGGTTGCCGCGCAGGTTCCGACGATGGCCGTCATGGCGGCGGCGCGCCAGAGACTCTCGAGCGCCTGCCGGAAGGAGGCATCCGGGCCATCCTCCCCGGGCATCCGGGCTCGAACCGCCGGCAATGTCTCGCCACACTCCGGGCAGCGCATGGCATGAGCGTTGCCGCCACAGTCGTGGCCGCAGCTCGGGCAAGTTCGGACCCGGTGGGGTGGGGATTGGTCGCGATGTGCCATGTTCGGGTCGCTTGTCCTGAACTGGATCGGAGAATCACCGATAGAGTTACCACAATGTCCCTTGGAGGCTCCATGACCACGCTGCTTGCCTTGTGTGTTGCGATCGGTTCGATCCTGCCGGGGCCCGCCGCGGTCGCCATGCAGGCTCCCGATGCGCCGTTGAGCGCCGCAGCATGGGCCGATGCACTGTGGTCGGCTGCGCTGGCTGACGATGGGGCCAAGGTCGACGAACTGCTGAAGGCAGCACCTGCTGACGGGACCCCAGCGATGCAGAAGGTCCGCGAGCGGGTCATCGAGCGCGCACGGAACCATGAGGTACGCGAAGCCGAGCGCAAGACGGAGCTGGAGCAGCATGAACGGGAGCTGGGTGAGCAGGCCAAGAAGGGCGATCTGCTGAAGGCGCTCGTCGACGGCGCGAACATCCGCTTTCTGCTGTCCGAAGAGGAATGGAAGCGGCGGGGAACCATGCCGGACTTCGGGAAGCTCGTCAAGACCTCGCTCGCCGAGGCAGCCAAGGCCGAGGCGGCGGGCGACCTGCTCTATGCGCAGGAACTCACCTTCCGTGCCAAGGTGCTCGTCGAGGATGGCATCGACCGGGAGACCTTCGAGCGCGCCGAGCGTGCACTCGACGACCTCAATGACCGCATCACGCTCATTGCGGTCTATGCGCCCCGCGCCATGCACGCGCTGCGCGAAAGCGTGGCCAAGCGTGTCGATCCCGACGATGACTTCGGGGACTTCAGCGAGGACGCCGCCGATGACTGGAAGGAAGTCGTGGGTGGCATCTCGCGCAACCTCACGCTCGGGGCGCTCTCAGCCGCTGCCGAGGCCCACATCGGTGGCCAAGGGTGGGAGCCACTCGTCCGCGGCGGTCTCGAGCAGGTCCGACTGCTGGCGACCACGAAGGCGCTGGACGAGACCTTCCCGGTGCTCAAGGATCCGGCGGCTGTCGCCGAGTTCACCAAGCAACTCGATGATCTCGGCAACACCAAGCCTGAGCGTGCCAGTGGCACCTGGGCGCGCGCGACGGTGGACACGATGCTCGCGGCGAACGACCGGACCATCAAGGTCCCGCACGATGTGCTGCTGCATGAGTTCGGCACCGGTGCGACCGAGCGGCTCTCGAAGGACCAGGGCGACGACTATTCGTCGATCATCTGGCCGGAGAACCTGCGGCGGTTCAACCAGCAGCTCGAGGGTGACTTTGTCGGGGTGGGCATCCTGCTCCGCTACGACGACAAGCGCCAGCTCATGATCGTCAACCCGCTCGAGGGTGGACCCGCTGCCCGCGCGGGCGTACAGCCCAAGGACCGCATCATCGAGGTCGATGGCATACCGACCGCGGGCTGGACCCTCAACAAGGCCGTCGAGACCATCACGGGCCCCGCCGGCAAGCAAGTCGTGATGAAGCTCCGCCGCGGCGAGGGTGACGAGGCCGTCGATGTCGAGGTACCCCTCATCCGGGAACGCATCAAGATGCGCTCGGTGAATGGCTGGTGGAAGCACTCGATCGACAGCAGCGGCAACCCGTCGTGGGACTGGATGATCGACTCCGATGCGGGGATCGGCTACCTGCGTGTGACGAGCTTCAACGATGACACGCTCGACGACATGGCCGCGGCGATCGAAGCGATGCGCAAGGCAGGCCAGTTGCGCGGGCTCGTGCTCGACCTTCGCGGCAATCCAGGCGGGCTCCTGCCTGCGGCGGTGGACATGGTCAACCTGTTCGTGAGCCGCGGCCTGGTGGTCGAGGTGCAGGACCGCAACGGTCGCACCGTCGGCACGAACTATGCCAAGCCGAGCAAGGCAAAGCTCGCGGGCTTGCCGTTGGTGGTGCTGGTGAATCGCGAGTCGGCCAGCGCCAGCGAGATCGTCAGCGGTGCACTGCAGGCGTACAAGTCCGGCATCGTGATCGGCGACCGCACCTTCGGCAAGGGCAGCGTGCAGACCGTACAGCGCGTGAACGATGGTCCGCGCCAGGCCGCGGTCAAGGTGACGCAGCAGTATTACGCCTTGCCGCCATCGGCACCGGGCCAGAAGGGGCGCCTGGTGCACAAGCGCCTGAACGCCGGCGATTGGGGTGTGAACCCCGACCTGGTCGTGCGCGTTGGTCCCAAGCAGCAGGAGAAGGCGCAGACCCTGCGTACCAAGGCCGACCAGATCGACGAGAGCGGCAAGGGCGCGAAGGACGAGCGACCGAACCCGAGTGCGTTGGTGGGCGAGGGCATCGACGAGCAGCTTGATCTGGCACTGATGCTGCTGCAGGCGCGCCTGGCGGCCGAGCCGGTCGTGGGCTCGGCAGAGCGGCCGAGGTCGTCGCAGCCTGCGCTCTCGACCGATCGCGGTGCACCGCCGAGTTGAGATGTCGCCGCTGGGCACCAAGGTCCGCGGCAGCAAGGTTCTTGGGGTCGTTGCCAATCCCTGCGTCGTTTGCGCGCTGGCCCGGGTGGTGGCGATGCAGGGGCCATGTCGCAAGGTGGGTTGGTCTTGCCCCCGACGCTCCCATCTCCTATAACTGACTGACTCTCCTTCGTTTGGGAGCCACCATGAGCATGCTTTCCGAACCCTCGACATCCCGCCCGTTCGATGTCCACGGCAAGCCCGGTGAGCGGACTTCCGCCCCGGCCGCGACCGGTCGCCGCGACCCGGTCGATCCGGCGTTGTGCCGCCAGTGGCTGCGCGACATGCTCTTGATCCGTGAATTCGAGAACCGCTGCATGCAGCAGTACCAGGACAAGAAGATCGGCGGCTTCTGCCACATCTACATCGGGCAGGAAGCGATCGCCGTCGGCTGCACGGCTGCCGTGCGCCCCAACGACCCCATCGTGACCGCCTACCGCGACCATGGCCACGCGCTCGCCCGTGGCATGGCTGCCCGCCACTGCATGGCCGAGATGTTCGGCAAGATCGGGGGCTGCGCCAAGGGCAAGGGTGGCTCGATGCACATGTTCGACCGCGAACACCACCTGTACGGCGGCCACGGCATCGTCGGGGCACAGATCCCGCTGGGGGTCGGTCTGGCCTTCGCCTGCAAGTACATGGACGAGGTCATCGACGGCCGCCCCAACAGCCGCGTGGCGCTCGCCTTCCTGGGTGACGGCGCACTCAACCAGGGTTCGATGCACGAGGCCATGAACCTCGCGGGCCTGCTCGACCTCCCGTGCGTGATCATCTGCGAAAACAACGGCTACTCGATGGGCACGAGCATCCACCGTGGCACCACGATGGGCCATGACATCATCTCGAAGGCCATTGGCTACGGCATCGATGGCTATGTCGTCGATGGCATGGATGTCCTCTCGGTCTACCACGACATGAGCGCGATCGTCGAGAAGTGCCGTCGCGAGAGCCGCCCGGCCTTCGTCGACATGCGCTGCTACCGCTTCAAGGGGCACTCCATGAGCGACCCGCGCAAGTACCGCACGCCCGAGGAAGAGCACCAGTACGCCAGCGACGATCCGATCGGCCGCCTGAAGCTGCATCTGGAAGAGCGCGGCGAACTGTCCGAGGCCGCCCTCAAGGAGATGCAGAAGGAGATCCGCGACGAGGTGCGCGAGGCGATCGCCTGGAGCGAGTCCAGCCCCGAACCGCCGATGTCCGAGCTTTACCACGATGTCTTCGTCGAGCCGCACGGGCCGTACAACGGCACCAGCCTGCCCCAGATGCTGCAGGGGAAGGACCTGCGCTGACCATGAGCACCGCCATCGACCCCACCATGACCGCCACCCGCGAGATCGAGTTCCGTGATGCCCTGCGCGAAGCCATGAGCCAGGAGATGCGTCGCGACCCGCGCGTGTTCCTGCTCGGCGAGGAAGTCGCGCACTACAACGGCGCCTACAAGGTCAGCAAGGGCATGCTCGATGAATTCGGCCCACGCCGCATCATCGACACGCCCATCTCCGAGTCGGGCTTCGCCGGCATGGCGATCGGCGCCGCGATGATGGGGCTGCGCCCGATCGTCGAGTTCATGTCGTGGTCCTTCAGCCTCGTGGCGGCCGACCCGATCCTGAACAACGCGCCCAAGATGCTCTACATGTCAGGCGGCCAGTTCGGATGCCCGATCGTCTTCCGCGGCAACGATGGCGCCGGTGGCCAGCTTGGCTCCACGCACTCCTGGTGCGTCGAGGGCCTCTACAGCAATGTGCCCGGCCTGAAGCTGGCGATCCCCAGCTGCCCCGAGGATGCCAAGGGTTTGATGACGACCGCCATCAGAGACGATGATCCGGTCTTCTTCCTCGAGAGCGAGCGCGTGCTCGGCATGAAGGGCCATGTCCCCGAGGGCGACTACCTGATTCCCTTCGGCCAGGCCAAGGTCCGCCGCGAGGGCACCGACTGCACGCTCGTGTCCTTCGGCCGCCCGGTGAACTTCTGCCTCGATGCGGCGGCGGAACTCGCCAAGGAGGGCATCTCGTGCGAGGTGCTCGACATGCGCACGATTCGCCCGCTTGACATCGATTCGATCGTCCGCAGCGTGCGCAAGACGAACTACTGCGTCGTGGTCGACCAGTCGTGGAGCTTCGGCAGCCCTGGCAGCGAAGTGGCCAGCCAGGTCCACCAGCACTGCTTCGACGACCTCGACAACTTCGTGCACCGCGTGCACAGCGCCGATGTGCCCACGCCGTACGCGTTCAACCTTGAGCAGGAGTACCTTCCCAACGCCCGCAGGATCTGCGAGGCGGTGCGCAGCTGCCTGTACCGCGCCTGAATCACGGACGATCCCAGGAGTCACCATGCCCACGACCGTCACCATGCCTCGCCTCTCCGACACGATGGAGGCCGGCACCGTCATCAAGTGGCATGTGAAGGAAGGCGACACGGTCGCCAGCGGCGATGTGCTGGCCGATGTCGAGACCGACAAGGCCACGATGGAGATGCAGACCTACGACGACGGCGTCGTCGCCAAGCTGCTCATCGGTGCGGGTGACCGGGTCGCGATCGGCACGCCCATTGCGGTGATCGCCCTCGATGGGGAGGATGCCTCGTCGGCCGACAGCGCCAAGCCTGCGGCGGCGGCACCCGTTGCGCCTGCTGCGCCCGAAGCGTCGACCGAGGAGCCCGTGGTCGTGACCGGCACGGTCGTCATGCCGAGCACCCACGCCGATACGGGCGCGCGCGCACGCATCTCGCCCGTCGCACGCCGCATGGCCGAGGAACTCGGCGTCGACATCAACAGCCTGCGCGGGACCGGCCCCGGCGGCCGCGTGATCAAGCGTGACATCGAAGACGCCGCGGCCCGCATGGATGGAGGAGCGGTGCCGGCATCGACCATGCCGGTCGTCATGGCACCCGCTCCCGCTGCAGCCCCGAGCTTGCCGGTCGTGGCTGGCCCCGGCTCGCGCGAAGTCGCGGTCAGCGGCATGCGGCAGGCGATCGCCCGCCGGCTCGTCGAGAGCAAGAGCACGATCCCGCACTACCAGGTGTCGATGCGCTTCAACATGGATCCCTTGCTCGAGCTGCGCACGATGCTCAACGCGCAGCTTGAACCGCAGGGCGTGAAGCTCAGCGTCAACGACTTCATCGTGCGCGCGTGCGCGCTCGCGATGGCGCAGCACCCGTACTTCAACGCGAGCTGGGCCGGCGATCGCATCATCATCCACGGCGAGGTGAATGTGGGCGTGGCCGTCAGCCTGCCGGCCGAGCGCGGGGGCGGCCTGGTCGTTGCGGTCATTCGCAACGCCGACCAGAAGGGCTTGCGCCAGATCTCGCTCGACACGCGCGCCTTGGCCGAGAAGGCCCGCACTCGCGGCCTCGGCCCCGAGGAGATGATGGGCGCCACCTTCACGATCTCGAACCTGGGCATGTACGGCGTCGACCACTTCACTGCGATCATCAACCCGCCCAACAGCGCGATCCTCGCCTGCGGTGCGGCGGTGGAGCGGCCGGTCGTGCGCGGCCGTCAACTGTGCGTGGGCACCGAACTCGATGCGACCCTCAGCCTCGATCACCGCGTGATCGATGGCGCGATGGCCGCCGAGTACCTCACGACCGTGCGCCACAACCTCGAGAACCCGGCCACGCTGCTGGTGTGAGTGGGGCCCTTCCTCACGCCCCCCTGACCGTCAGCCCGATGGGGGCGCCGTCACGGCCGACCCGCTTGCGGGCGCGGATCTGCTCGTTGCCGAGCTGGCCGCAGGCAGCCATCGCGCTGCGGCCCTTGGTGCCGCGGATCTTGGTGAACTGGCCGTTGGCGACGGCGCGGTTGACGAACGCATCCACGGACTCATCCGTGGGCGCAGGCCACGGGCTGTCGCGCCGCGGGTTGTAGGGGATCACATTCAGGCTGCAGCGCATGCCCTTCAGGAACGCGCAGACCTCGTCGCAGTGAGCCATCGAGTCGTTCACGCCGGGAATCAGCACATATTCCACGCACAGCGCCGCGCTCGGCCGCTTGGGGAACTCCACCATCGCCTGGCGCAGCGTGGCCATCGGCTCGGCACGGTTGATGGGCATGATCGAGCTGCGCACCTCGTCGTTGGGTGCATTCAAGCTGACCGCGAGCTGCACTTGGTGGAACCCACGCTCGCCGATGAACTCGCCGAGTCGACGGATCCCATCGGTGCGACCGACGGTCGAGATCGTGATGTGCCGAGGCGCAAGCCCGGGACCGTTCTTGTCCGCAATGATGCGGATCGCGCCGAGCACCGCCTCGATGTTGTCCATCGGTTCGCCCATCCCCATGAAGACGAGATTCTTCACCGGGAACCCGTGCCCCGGCCCGCGCGGATTCGTCTCGCCCTCGCCGATCAAGGCCGGCGCCGGCGCGCGCCCAGGGCCGGCCGTCGCGGGTTCGTCATCCCATGGGTTGGCGACCGTGAAGATCGCCTGATGCACCTGCTGCACGATCTCGCGCACCGAAAGATGGCGCAGCAAGCCCATTTGTGCGGTCTCGCAGAAGCGGCAGCCCATCGCGCACCCGACTTGGCTGCTCACGCAGAGCGTGCGGCTGAACCAGCCCGTGCGGTGCGGCATGGGGATCACCACGCTCTCGGTCTCGTAGTCGCCCTCGACTGCCAGCAGGAACTTGACCGTCTTGCCATCGATGAGTTCACGCACGGGCGCCGGCGGCGGGGGAGCCATCCACGGCAGCCACTCGCCGCGCCGATGCACCGCCCGGTAGGCCTCGAGCGCCACGCCTCGCGCGATGCCCGCCGCCTTGGCGGCATCCACGAACGCAACGCTGGTCAGGGCAAGGGGATCGGGCGCACCGGGCATCCCGCCATGGTAGGGGCGCAGGGCTACACTTCATGCCCCATGAGCTTCAAGCGATCAGAAGGTCCGCGCGGTGAGCGCACTGTGCCGGTCACCATCCACCTTGAGGATCCGGAAGGCGCGACTGGCACCGAGCAGAAGGAGTGGAACCTGAAGGGTGCCACCGGCGAGAGCCTGCTCGAACTTGCGCTTGACCAGCACATCAACATCGAGCACGCCTGCGGCGGCGTCTGCGCGTGCAGCACCTGCCACATCTATGTCGAGGAAGGCATGGACTGCCTGAGCGAGTCGACCGAGGCCGAGGACGACCGCGTCGAGGAAGCCCCCGGCATCCAGCGCAACAGCCGGCTCGCCTGCCAGTGCGAGATCAAGAAGGCCGGGCGCATCGTCATCCGTGTGCCGAGCTGGAACCGCAACGCCGTCAAGGAAGTGCCGCACTGATGGCCGCCGGATTCCATTGGCTCGATGTCCAGCGCATCGCCGAGGAGCTGGCTGACCGCCACCCCGACATCGATCCCGTTGCGGTGAGCTTTCCGCGGCTGCGGTCACTCGTCACGGCACTGCCCGGATTCGCCGAGCAGCCGGGCCACCCCTGCAACGAACGCATCCTCGAGACGATCCAGCAGCTCTGGATCGAGGAGCGCGCGTGAGGTACCACGCCGCGGCCATCCAGACGGCGTTCGAGTCGCCGAAGCACCGCAGCGCGATCGCCGATCGCGTGGCACGCATGTGCGCGATGGCCGAGTCGACCGTCGGCGGCTACGAGCCGTTCTTCGATGTGCGCTTGATCGCGTTCCCCGAGTTCGCGCACACGCCGCCGTGCTACCTGACGGTCAAGGAACTGCAGCAGCACCTGGCGGTCGAGCTGCCGAATGAGCACACCGACGCCTACGCGCGCGTCTGCAAGAAGCTCGGCTGCTGGATCCAGACCGGGACCTTCCTCGAGCGGCATCCTCGATGGCCGGATGCGGTCTTCAACACGACCATGCTCATCGGCCCGGATGGGATCCTGTCGACCTACCGCAAGGTGAACCCGTGGATCCCGTGGGAAGTCCACGCGAGCCCGCACGACCTGGCTGACTACGACCTGCCCATGTTCCCCGTCGCCGACACGCCGATCGGCCGCATCGGGTGCGCCATCTGCTACGACTGGCTCTTCCCCGAAACGATCCGCCAGCTCGCCTTCAACGGCGCCGAGGTCTTGGTGCGCGTGAGCGCCTACATGGATCCGTGGGGTGCCACGCAACCCATGGACTGGTGGACGCTCTTCAACCGCGCGCGGGCTGCCGAGAACACCGCGTATGTCGTCGCAGCCAACCAAGGCGCGAGCTTCCGCGACTATCCGCCGTTCTCCTGGCCAGGCGGATCGATGGTCGTCGACTTTGAGGGTCGCATCCTCGCGCAGGCCGATCCCGGTCCCGGCGAGAAGGTCGTCGTGGCGCCGATCGACCTTGATGCGCTGCGTGCAGCACGCGCGCGTTCGCGCGGCCACGACATGCGGGCGCACCTGCGCACGAGTGCGCACCCGTACATGGAGCGGCCGTACCTGGCGCCCTCGGGCACCGGCGCGATCTCGATCGAGTCGACCAACGAGCGCATCGCCCACGCCAAGCGGGAGCTGCCGTGAGCGCAGCGGGGGGTGCCATCGCATCGCTGGCAGCGCTCGCCTCGATCCGCGCCGCACGAGCGGCCGGCGCGCTGCTCGCGATCGCGGTGGCCATGAGTGGCTGCTCGAAGCCCGCCACCGACGAACCCGCACTGAGTGCCGTCCAGATCGGTGCGCTCAATCACGGCATCGGCCTGATGGGGCAGTTCGAGTTCGAGGCCGCACGCCTGCAGTTCCAAGGCAGCGCACAGGTCCACGGCAACCGATGGGGCCTGACCAACGCCGCGATTGCGCTGATGAACCAGTCCGTCGAGGGATCACAGGAGCGCGCGATCGAGGAGTTCCGCTCGATCCTTCGTGCATACAGTGCGCCCGGCGTCGAGATCTGGGGCACTGCGACCTACTGTGTGGGACTGTGCGAGCTCTTTCTCGGGAAACCGGACCAGGCACTGATGCACTTCCGCCGCTGTGCGGAGGCCGTACCGGGCGATCCGCATGCGAGCTTCTACGTCGGGCAGTGCCTCGAGCTGACCGGGGCCGAACAGGATGCGCTCGCGTGGTATCGCCGCGCCGCGGAGCTCGACCCGTTCCTCCGCAGCGCGCAGCTCGGCATTCAGCGCATGGCCTCGCGCACGGGTGACCAGGCAGCCGCCGATGCTGCGATGCAGACCTTCGAGCGCCTGGCCATGAACCCGCGCAGCACGCTTGCCGAGTTCAAGTACACCCGCATGGGTCGTCTTGGCATGTGCATCCTGCCGCCACCCTCGATGCCTGAGCCCGCCAGCGGTCCGGTGCTGACCGCACCAGCCCCGATCACGCTTGCAGGCTCCCACACCGAGCTCGACTGGAGTGACTCGGGTGGGGTGAGCGTGTGCGCAGCCGATCTGGACGGTGATGGTGGGCTGGATCTGATCATTCCCGGCGCCCTGAAGGGCGAGCGCCCCAACGCGATCCTGCGCTCGACAGCCGAGGGCTTCAGCCATGATGGCGCACATCCTTTGGCAGCGGCACCGAGCGTGCTCGGTGTGCTGGCTGGCGATCTCGACAGCGATGGCCGCGTGGATCTGGTCTCTCTGGGCACTGCTGGCGTGCGTGCGTGGATGCAGAGCGCCGATGGTTGGCAGGATCGGACGGAGGCACTCGGCCTGACCACGATCCCTGCGGCACGCGATGGTGTGATGGCCGACCTCGATCACGATGGTGACCTTGATCTTGCGTTCCTTGATGGCGCCGGATCGCTGCGGCTCTTCGCGGGCATCGACGGCGCGCCCATGCGTGAGATCACCGATCGACTGCAAGGCGATGCGGCCAAGCCGGCGACGCAGATCGCCCTGGGCGATGTCGATGGTGACCGCGATGTCGACCTCTTGCTCGCGGGGCCACAAGGCTGCACGGTCTGGTGCAATGATCGCCTCTGGTCGTGGACGCGACAGCCGCGATGCAGTGCGATCGAGTCCCGCGCGGCGCAGTGGATCGCCTGCACCGAGCGCTCGATCGACGGTACGCCGCTGGTGATGCTGCGTCAGGCGCCGGGAACAGCGCCCACGATCGGCGGTTCGCTCGTCGTGCTGGCGCCGACGACGCCCGAGCGCGGTGCGAACTGGTCCGGACCGTGGGAGGTGCTCGCGCAGGGCTCGCTCGAACCCGGCACGGCTGCCGGAACAAGCAGCCTCTTCACGCTTGCTGATCTCAACGGCGACCTGCACCACGAGGTGCTCTGCGGCGAGGGCTCAGCGCTCATCGGGATGGATCCCTCCGGTCAGCAGGTCTGGAGCGAGCGTGCTCCCAAGCCTGCGACGGCCTGGGCGGTCGTGAACCTGAAGCCCGAAGCGGGGCCGAGCATGCTCGCGACGCAGCCCGGCGGACCGCCGATCATCTTTGGGCCCGGCTCGGGTCGTGGCGGTTTCGCGGCCGTCGAGCCTCGCGGCCGCATCGATCCGGCGCAAAGCATGCGCTCCAACGCCAGCGGCATCGGCACGAGGCTCATTGCGCGCATCGGCAACGAGTGGTCGAGCACCACGACCTGGCGCATCGGTTCGGGCCCGGGCCAGAGCTTGCAGCCAGTCTCGATCGGCCTTGGCCCGGCACCGCATGTCGATGCGCTCGCCATCGATTGGAGCGACGGCGTGACGCAGAGCGAGCTCTGGCTCATGGCTGGCTCGCGACGCACGCTGGTGGAGACACAGCGACAGATCAGCAGTTGTCCCGTGATCTTTGGCTGGAATGGTCGCGAGCATGCCTTCCTCACGGATTGCCTTGGCGTGGGTGGACTTGGTTATCTCATCGAGCCCGGCGTCTACGCGCCGCCGCGGCCGTGGGAGCATGTCCTGCTTGGACCAGGTTCGCTGGTTGCAGACCGTGGCGTCTATCGCCTCAAGCTCGCCGAACCCATGGAAGAGGCCTGCTGGATCGATGGCGCTCGGCTGCTGGCCTACGACCTTCCCGCTGGCTGGTCCATGGCAGTCGATGAACGCATGGGGATCAACGGACCGCAGCCGACGGGGGCACCGATCTTCTGGCGGACGGAACACCTCCCGACGGCAGTGATGAACCGTCACGGTGGGAAGGAGGCATCCGATCGCGCACAGGGTGGAGTCGACGCCACGCGCACGCAGACAGCGCTTGAGGCCGTGACCCGTGCCGATCGCGTTGCGCTTGATCCCGGTCCGATCGACCATCGTCTGATTGGACGCTTGACGGCAGATCATTCGTTCGAGCTTGAGTTCGGTCTTGATCTGGCGTCCCTCAAGGATGCCTGGCTCGTCATGGATGGATGGGTCGAGTACCCGTACTGCCAGACGATGTTCGCGGCGTGGCAGGCGGGTGCAGCCTTCCGCGCACCGTCGCTCGAAGCCCGCGGCGCAGATGGAGCGTGGGTCATGGTCGCCGAGCAGTTCGGCTATCCCGCCGGCATGCCGCGCCGCGCGATGCTGCCGTTGCCCGAGTTGCCCGCAGGGACCACCGCACTGCGGCTGTCGACCAATCACCAGATCTACTGGGATCGGATGGCCGTCATCGAGGCCCAGCCAGCCCCGGTCAGTCCGATGGCGTGCAACCCACGCTCCTCGGTGGTCGTCCGTCGCGGGTACGCGCGCCGCTCCACCGGACCGCAATTCCTGCCGCACTACGACGATGCCCGCGCGTTGCCCCTGTGGGACTGCCGCGTGCAGGTGGGGCAGTACACCGCACTGGGAGAATGCCTGCCGCTCACGGCCACGCAGGACGATGCCTGCGCGATCATCGCCGGCGGCGAGGAACTGCAGCTGGCCTTCGAGGCGCCCCCGGAACGGGCCGATCGCGTTCGCTGCTGGGTGCTCGAACTGGATGGCTGGTGCAAGGACATGGACCTCTTCACCAAGGATGGCGAGACGCTTGATCCGCAGCCCATGCGGGGCTCGGTCCGCTCGCCGACCGCGCAAGCCTTGGATGAGCGCTTCAACACGCGTCTCCAAGGCGGGCGCTGAGGCCCACGGGTCACCCGCTCCACGCTCGACCAGCCGCGGTGGGTCGCCAGCCGGCAGCATCGACTCCCGACCTGCTGGCCATGCCCTGATGTGCTGATCGGAGGCGGCGCACCTAGACTTTGTGCCATGGCCGGTCCCGGCGGAAAGCCGCTCAAGCAGCCCGTTCCACCACGCCTGGCGCGCGTCCTGTCGGTCGTGCTTGGGCTCTTTGCGATCCTGGTCGTCAACAGCGTCTACCTGTCGGGCATCACGGTGGCGGAGTGGGCGTCGGGCCAGTCGCTGCAGAATCAGTTCTACCAGTGGATGTTCGGTGGCCATCTGCTTTTGGGTCTTGCGTTCACGCTGCCCTTCATCGTGTTCGCGGCCGTCCACCTGCGCAATGCGCATGACCTGCCCAACCGCAGCGCCGTGCGTGCGGGGTGGATCCTCTTGTGGGCCTCGGTCGGGGTGCTGGTCACGGGATTCCTCTTGACGAATGTCGAGATCGGCGGCCGTGATGTGGGTTTGCGCAGTCCCGACTCGCGGCGCATCGTCTACTGGCTGCATGTGGTCCTGCCCATTGCTGCGATCTGGCTCTATGTGCTGCACCGGCTCGCGGGCCGGCGCATCAGGTGGCAGGTCGGCGTGTGGTGGGGAGCCGTCGCGGCGGCCTTCGCCGTGGCCATGGTCGCGCTGCACGGTGCCGATGCACGGCCGTGGTCCACGATCGGCCCACGCAACGCCGACTACTTCGAGCCCAGCCTTGCGCGCACGGCGTCCGGCGGTTTCATCTCCGCCGAGAGCCTGATGATGAACGAGTACTGCCTCGAGTGCCATCAGGACACCTATGACTCGTGGGCCCATTCAGTCCACGCCGCCAGCAGCTTCAACAACCCGATGTACGCCTTCAGCGTCCGCGAGACGCGCCGCGAGGCGCATGCCCGCGAGGGGTCCGTGCAGGATGCGCGCTTCTGCGCCGGCTGCCACGACCCGGTGCCCTTCTTCTCAGGTGCCTTTGAGCACGCGCGCTTCGATGATCCGAACTACGACGTCTCGAAGGATCCGCTGGGTGCCGCCAGCATCACGTGCACATCCTGCCACTCGATCGTCGCGGTGAATTCGCCGCGCGGCAACGCGGACTACACCATCGAGGAATCGCAGCACTATCCCTTCACCTTCAGCGAGAACCCCTTCTTGCAGTGGGTGAATCGCCAGCTCATCAAGGCCAAGCCTGCCTTCCACAAGCAGACCTTCCTCAAGCCGGCAGTCCACCAGAGCACCGAGTTCTGCGGCACCTGCCACAAGGTCAACCTGCCTGCGGCCGTGAACGACTATCGCTGGTTGCGCGGCCAGAATCACTATGACTCGTTCCGGCTCTCGGGCGTGAGCGGTCACGGCGTCGAGAGCTGGTACTACCCGGCCAAGGCAGAGTCGAACTGCAATGGTTGCCACATGCCGGCGCGACCGAGTGATGACTTCGGCGCCAAGGTTCGCGACGGACGGCTGGCGATCCTCGACCACGGCTTCGCCAGCGCCAACCCAGCCACGCCGCTGCTGTCGGGCCTCGCGGGCGCCGACACGGTGCAGGCCGAGTGCGAGGCGTTCCTCGAGGGCACCATGCGCGTTGACCTCTTCGGGATCCGTCGGGGCACTGACATCGATGCCCCGCTGGAGGCGCCCCTCGATCCCATGCGGCCTGCCGTCTCGCCCGGCGAATCGCTGCTGGTCGAGGTGGTCACCCGAACCCTCAAGCTCGGCCACGAGTTCACGCAGGGCACCGCGGACAGCAACGAGGTCTGGCTCGATGTCACCGTGCGCTCGGGTGACCGGATCATCGGCCGAAGCGGGGGCGTCGACGGGGAGCGCGCCGTCGATCCGTGGAGCAAGTTCCTGAACTCCTTCATGCTTGACCGCATGGGCAACCGCATCGATCGCCGCAATGCGCAGGACATCTTCGTCCCGCTTTACAACAACCAGATCCCGCCCGGGGCCGGGGATGTGACCCACTTCGGTCTGACGCTGCCCGGCGACCTGGCCGCCCCGGTCACGATCGAGGTGGCGCTCCGCTATCGCAAGTTCGACACGACCTACATGCACTTCGTCTACCCGGGAAGCGATCCCAACACCCTGCCGGTGCTGACGCTCGCGACGGACTCCATCACGCTGCCCTTGGCCAGCGAACCAATGACTACCGTGGAAGCCATCGACCGCCCGTCGGGCGAGGCTGCCGGCGGTCCAAGGGAGCCGCTGCCTGCTGGCGCCATGCCGGCTGCCCCGTCGCCCACCTTCCCCGAGTGGCAGCGCTGGTACGACTACGCGATCGGCCTCTTCCGCCAAGGCAATCGTGGCAGCCAGAAGGGCGATCTTCGCGGTGCCGAGGTCGCCTTCCTCAAGGTCGAGGAACTCGGTCGTGGCGAGGGCGCGCTCGGTCTGGCCCGGGCCTATCTGAAGGAGGGGCGCCTTGACGATGCGGTGGCGGCGCTCGGCCGTGCTGGACAGGGCTCCACACCCGCGTACCCATGGTCGATTGCGTGGTTCAGCGCACAGGTCGATCGCCAGAACGGCAACTTCGAGGCCGCCGTGCGCAACATGGAGGCCGTCAAGGCCAGCGCCTTCCCGCTGGCGATCGATCGGGGCTTCGACTTCAGCCGCGACGACCGCCTGCTGGTGGACCTGGCCCAAGTGCAGTACGAGTGGGCGCGTTCTTGTTCTGCGTCCGACCCTGGGAAGGCGCGTGACCTGCTCGCCAGCGCACGGGCCAACCTCGATGCGGCGCTCACGCTCGACCCTGAGAGTGCCAGCGCGTGGTATGTCCTCTCGCAGGTGGGAACCGAGCTTGGGGACTCCGCCCTCGCCGAGCGTGCCCGAACCGAGCACGCCCGTTACAAGCTCGATGACAACGCTCGCGACTTCGCCATCACCGCCGCCCGTGCGCGCTACCCGGCGGCGAACCACGCTGCGGAGCCGATCGTGATCTACGACCTGCAGCGGGAGGGACGCTTCGAGGCTTCGATCGCCGATCCGACTCCGGGCAAGTCGCTCAGCCGCTCGCGCCGGGAGTGACGAGCCGACTCCCGTGGAGTCGCTTGAAGGATCATGCGATGATCCGTGACGATTCGGCACCCGTGCGCGTAGGCTTCTCGCAGCCATGCCCGACTCCGCGCCCGGCCCCCAACCTGACGATGGCAGCATCGGTCGCGCCACTCGTCATTCGCTCGTCGCCATCGTCGCGCTCGGTGTGATCGGCACAGGCGTCTGGCTGCTCACACGCAAGCCGGTTCCGGCTCGCACACCCGATCCAACGCCCGTCACGCCAGCGCTGCCGCGCGTGGTCGAACAGCCGCTCGCCCCGGTGCCCTTCACCGATGTCGCCAAGGCCGCAGGCATCGACTTCACGCATACGACCGGCGCGACCGGCGAGTCCCTGCTGCCAGAGACGATGGGTGGTGGTGTGGGATTCCTGGATGTCGACGGCGACGGCGATCAGGACATGGTCTTGATCGACGGTTGCCGCTGGCAGGGAGAGCCATTCGCCAGTGCACCGGAGCCCGGTCACGACAGCGTGCGGCTGTGGACCAACGATGGTCGCGGCCAGTTTCGCGACGCGACCACGGGCAGCGGGCTCGAGGGGCCGCGCTACGGCATGGGCATGGCGACCGGCGATCTCGATGGCGATGGCCGAACCGACGTGTTCGTGACCGCGGTCGGCCGCAATGCCGTCTATCTCAACCGGACCGAGCCGGGCGGCGCGCCGCGTTTCGAGGATGCCACGGATCGCCTCAAGGTCCCCAGCGCCTCACGCTGGGGTACGAGCGCGGCGATGTTCGACGCTGACCAGGACGGCGACCTCGACCTCCTGGTCTGCAACTATGTGCGCTGGTCGCGCGAGATCGACCTGGCGGTTGACTACCGGCTCACCGGCCTCGGCCGCGCGTACGGCTCGCCCACGGGGTTCGAGGGCGTCGACCTGACCTACCTGCGCAACGATGGCGCGGCGGGCCTCGTGGATGCCACGGCCGTCAGCGGTTTCACGGTCGCCAACGCCAGCACCGGCAAGCCCGTGGGCAAGGCGCTCGGCGTGGTGCTCGGCGACTGGAACGACGATGGCCGGGTCGATGTGGCCATCGCCAACGACACCGTGGCCAACTTCCTCTTCCGCAACGAGGGATCGCCGGGCCGCGCGAGCTTCGTCGAGGTGGGGGGCGCGAGTGGCATCGCCTTTGATCGCAACGGCAGCGCGACTGGTGCCATGGGCATCGACACGGCGTGGTTGCGTCCGCAGGAATGGGCGATCGCCATCGGCAATTTCGCCAACGAGATGAGTTCGCTGTATGTCGAGCGTGGTTCCACGATGGCCTTCAGCGACGACGCCATCATCGAGGGTCTTGGTCCGGCGTCGCGGGCGTTCCTCACCTTTGGACTGGTCATGGCCGACATGGACCTCGATGGCGATGCCGATCTCGTGCAGGCCAACGGCCACATCGAAGAGCGCATCGCACGGGTGCAGCCAAGCCAGAGCTGGCGCCAGCGCGGGCAGCTCTTCCTGAATGCAGGGTCCGGCGCGCCGAGCCCGCTGTGGCGCGAACTTCCCGCCCACATGATCGGTGATCTTGCGCGACCGGTGGTGGGTCGTGGTCTGGCGACCGCCGACATCGACGGCGACGGTGACCTTGATCTGGCCCTGACGCAGGCCGGCGGCGCGCCGATGCTGCTGCGCAACGACCTCCCATCGCACGACCGCTGGCTGCGCATCGTGCTCGAGGGACCGCCAGGCAATCCGCAGGGGATCGGTGCACTTGTGACCGTGGCGCCCTTCGCGTCGGTGCCTGCTCCGACGGCCGCGAGCATCGTCAGTGGCGCCCGCAGTTACCTGAGTGCGTGCGACCCCGCGTTCACGATTGGTCTTCCCGAAGGACAGTCCAAGACCGTCATCAGCGTCAGGTGGCCCGCGGGAAGCGGCGCGCTTGAGGAGTCACGCATCGTGGTGGACGGCACGGGCAGGACGATCAAGATCCGCGCACCGGGTCGCTGACCCCACTCTGAAACGGCCCCGGCGCAGGGCCGGGGCCGCTGGGGAATCACCATTGAGTTCGGCTCAGGGGCAAGCGCCCCAAGCACCGAGCATGATGCCCAGGTCGGCACCGTCGACCAGACCGTTGCCATCGAGGTCCGCTGCCGCCGCAGTGCCCCACTGGCCGAGCAGTACGCCAAGGTCGGCACCATCGACCACACCGCTGTCATCGAGGTCACCGACGCAGGCAGGGGTCTGCGTGCAGATCACACGTTCAATACGAACCGAATCGATCGCGGCTTCGGTGGTGGAGTTGTTCGGGTTGTCACGCGCGACGAAGCGGATCTGCAGCGTGTTGCCCGGGGCCATTGCGGAGCTCAGGTTGGCCGACCGCAGGATCCAGGCGCCCGTGTTCGACGTGAAGGTCTCGAAGTTACGCCACGTGCCTCCATCCACTCGAACCTCGACGGTCAGCGAGTCAACCTCTGAAGCGGTGGGTTCGACGCAGGCGAACCACCGTGCGTACGAGATGGTCACATCGTTACCGCTGTTGGTGAAGGTCGGCGAGACGAGTGTCGTGGGGCCACCGTCGAGGTCGCCGGCAGAAGCCGTGCCTCCGGCCGCTCCCTGACCGGTGAACCAGCAGTTCACGCCGGTCGACGAGTAATCGACCTCAGGCTGAACGGGCGTCGATCCGCTGTTCGTGCCGATCGGGTCACCGAGTTCCCATGCGCCAAAGGTGACCGAGGTGTTCTCGATCGTCCAACCCTCGGTGCCGTTCTCGAACTCGGTCGAATAGATGACCTCCGTGCCTGAAACCGGATCGAGCCCGAACGGCGCCGTCGCGCCGCCAGCCGGCAGGGGCCAGGTCGCGGTCCCGGTGTTCGACAACTGCGCTGAGATGTACCAATCAAGGCTCTGACCGCAGTCGAGGCCCGGCAGGTTCACGAGGAACTGCGTTGACGAAACCGGCGTCAGTGCTGACTCCGACCACGCGCCGTTGTTGATGCGCTTGAACAGTTTCGCACTGCCCGACACGATGGATCCACCGCCCAGGATCGATGCGTTGGCCGTCAGCACGGTTGCTTGACCCGGGGGCACGGTCGACGGTACGTCACCCACGATCGACCAGCTCATGTTGATCGGGGGCGTGTTCATGTAGACGTTGATCCCGCCGCAGGTACCCGACACGATGTCGCGCCAGCCGTCACCATTGATGTCAAAGAGCGCAGCATCCGTCCAACCGGTTTGCTCGGTGGACGGCACGGTGCTCGCTTCGTTGACGAGCAGTGCGCCGTCGGAACCTGTGTTCCGGTAGAACTTGGTCGTTCGGCCGCTGCTCGGGCAGAAGGGACCAAGGTCGCTGTCGACATCCGTCACGATCACGTCCTTGCGTCCGTCGTTGTTGAGGTCGGCAATCGCGATGGAGTTGCCGAATTCCGAGGGGCTGCCCGAGATCACATAGGTGACGAAGTTGGCCAGGCCATCGGTGCCGTTGCCCGAGTTCAGGCAGTAGCGGTCCTGGCCGTCGTCGGCCACGATGAAGTCAAGCTTGCCATCGCCGTTGAGGTCATTCACGCCCAGACCGTACGGGGCGAGGCCTGGGTAGACGATGTCCTTGGTCCAGGCCGTGCCGGTCGCGTTGGGGTAGAAGATCGCGACATCCTGGCCCGAGGTCAGCGTATTCACGCGGACCACATCCATGCGCCCGTCCAGATTGATGTCGCCGGGCTCGCACATGTTGCCGAACTCACTGGCGAGCTGCGACGCGGTCATCCGCGTGGTCAAGGAGTCGGTGAAGTAGCCGGGATTCGAGGCTCCCTGATTGATGAGCAACTTGTTGTCGTAGTCCTTCGCGGAGTCTTCGGAAGGGGACTGCTGGCACTCGCCCGAGTCCGAGGTGTCGCCGTCGGAGTTCAGGTCGTAGCAGATCGTTTGGCCTGCGGTTTCGGGCGTGTCGTAGTCGACGAAGTAGATGTCGACATAGCCGTCGCCGGTGTAGTCGGCCACCGCGGCGTCGCAGGCGCGCGGGTTCGCCGCCACGCCGGTCTTGCTGAACAGGGTGGGAATGCGGTTGTCTTCGAAGCGGAAGCCCAGCCACTGGCCCTGCGCATTGTTGCCCAGATTCCGGTAGACGCGGGGTTGGCCGAGCATCGTGCTGACATGATCGCTCATGGTGGTCACGGTGATCAGGTCGAGCCAGTTGTCGTTGTCAACATCGAATGCCTCGACATCGCGGTCGTTGGTGGGATCGAGCATGCCCTGCGAACCGACAGCGTCCGCGGCCGAGCCGAACTCGACGGTTCGGTCCACGAGCACACCGCTCTCGTTCATGAACAGGATGTCGCGGAAGCCGCCCTGCACCGAGCCGGGGAACTTGCGCATGCACACCAGGTCAAGGTCGCCGTCCCGATCGAAGTCGCCGACCGCGAAATCGTGCTCCAGGTTCGTGTTCACGATGAGCGAAGCACTCGCGACCATGCGGGTCGAGGTCTGCTTCTGAAAGGTCGCCCACTGTGCGTTCGCCGAAGCGGTCACGAGAGCGGCGAGGATGACACTACGGGTCTTCATGATGTTTTCCTGGTGCAGTGTAGTGAACCGTCGTGTCTGGTGAAGCCTGAGCGGATCGGTGAACTCAGCCGCAGGTGCCCCAGCCGGCAAGCAGGATGCCGAGGTCGACCCCGTCGGTCACGCCATCGCCGTTCGCATCGGCCGCCGCCGTTCCCCAACCGGCGAGCAGGATCCCGAGATCGACGCCGTCGCGATGGCCGTCGCCGTTGAAGTCGGCTTGGCAGCCTACACAATCGTCTGGGATGAAGTCACTGTCGGCATCGGGTGCCCCCAGGAGGATCTCCATCAGGTCGATCTGGCCGTCCCGGTCGCAGTCGCCGGTGCCCTCAGCACCTTCGTAGGCCTGCATGAACGCGTCGGCATCGACCATGTTGATGAGACCGTCCTGGTTGAAGTCGGCCACGCCGCAGTTGGTATCGGGTGATGCCGCTCCGTTCGCGAAGCAGGGCTGGAACAGCGTGAAGTCGAACGCATCGACCTGGTTGTCGGGATCAAGATCGAACTCGAGCTTGCCGAGTGAGCCCAGGAAGGCGATCAGCTGGGCCTTCTGGGTTCCCCCCAGTGCCATGAAGGCCGCAGCACTAGCAGCGCCCTCGCCGAACGGACCGTGGAGTTCAATGGCCTTGGTCACCCGCGTCGCGAAGGTGCCGCCAGCCGCGGCACCATGGTGAAGCATCGGGTCGCGCGTGCGCAGGTTCCACAAGACCGGGGTGCGCATTTCGCTCTCGTCGGCGTCACCCTGTTGGACGCCGTCGCCCAAGCCACCCATGTTGTGGAGCAGGAAGTCGCTGTACGGCTTGATCGCCTTGTTGCGGATCGCGTCCTCGAGCGAGGGTGAGTTCGAGGTCGTCCAGTCGCGAATGTGGCACGCGTTGCAGCCGATCGCGTTGAACACCGCTTCTCCGGTCATGCCGCTCTTGGGCGTCTGCGGCGGTTGGGCCAAGTAGCGCTGGAAATGCGTCACGCGGTCGATGAAGCGGAAGCCCTCGGAGTCGGGGGCGTCTTCGGGGTCCGCAACGGAATCGCACTCCGTGAGAATCGACGCATTGCCGTTCGGTGCGTTCTCGCCGGGGACGAGGGCGTTCGTCAGGCCCATCTCATTGCGCGCAGCATCGCCCGAGAAACTCAGCGTGCTCGCGACCTGGGCCTTCCAGCCGAACCGACCGGCGCGAAGCGGTCCCGTGGGATCCTCGAGCAGGTTGACCCAGTGCACTCGACCGGAAATGCCGTCGGCGTTGGCGTCGGTCGCGTCGGCATTCGCTGCGATCGACGCATCAGGAATCGCCTCGATCAGGCCGAAGGCCAACGAAGAGTTCGTGATGCGCTGGATGAACACAGTGGCGTCTTCGGGAACGACCTCGGCGCAGAGCGGCGAGACGGCCAGCGTCTGCAGCAGCGACTGCGTCTCACCCGGGAGCAGCATGAACTCGCCCTTCTTCTCGATCCCGTAGTGATTGACGGCGATGCTGCCCCAGCCGCCGATCGGATTGGTGTGGCAACTGATGCAGTTGCTCTTGTTCATGATTGGGCCAAGACCGCCCGCGACCGTGATCGGCGTCGAGTACGCCTCGTGCCCGGCCCAGAAGAGCTCCAACTGGGCAGTAGTCAGTCCAGCGAGCGGGGCGCCAGCCTTGGGCTGGATGTCGATGGCCCGGGCAGTCGCGAGTGGCACCACCAGGAGGAGCGTGGCCGTGGGAAGCATCATGCGTGGCATCGATCGAACCTCTCTGTGGACCTGAACCTTGCTCGGAGTACGGCAGGGACAACAGGATCGGACGCTGACAATGTAGATCCCCAAACCAAACATTTCAATAACACATGAAAGGACGTCATGGGAACCCGCGTAAGTATTCAACGGGTGAGGCGTTGGAGCAAGCGCAACGGGAGTCTCAGGACAAAAAAACCGGGTCGACCCTACGGATTTCTGCTCCGTAGGATGAGTCCATGCGCGCTCTGCCCACCGCCCTGGTCATCATGATCGCTGGCTGCTCCGATCCAGCGGGTGACCCCGGGGGTCGGCCGCCCCGTTCCGGGTCCGAGCCCGGTTCAGGATCAGAGGCGGGGGATCCGGCAGCCGCAGCGGTCAAGATCGCACAGCCAGAACTTCCGCCGGAGGTCGTCGAGGCCCTCAATCGCGCGGATGCCGATGTGCAACCACCGCCTCCGGGCGATGATCAGGCACGGGTGGCGCTGCAGCTCATCGGTCGGAATCATCCCGAACAGGCCGAGCCCGTGGCGCGCGCGTTGGTGTCGGCGTACCCCGACCAGCCGCGTGCGGCCTTCGTGCTCGGCCTGAGCCTGCACAAGCAGAAGCGCTACAGCGATGCGGTGCCATACTTCGAGCAGGCCCTGGCGGGTGCAGGGGCGATCGAGGCCGCGCTGCGAGCGCAGCAGTTCCCTGAGCATGTCCATGTGTCGCACTTCCTTGGCTGGGCGCGCTACTACGCCGGTGATCTCGATGGTGCACGCGGTGCATTCGCCTCTCATGTGGCGACGGTGCCGACGGCGGGCGACTCCTGGTACGGCCTTGCCTTGGTCGAGATCGACGAGGACCAGATCGACGCCGCGGGGGCCGCACTTGAGCGTGCGATGGCGTATCTGCCCGAAGCGGAGCGCATGGAGGACTCGCGCAGCCGCGATCGCGGCAAGATCCTCGCCCGTCAGGGTGATCTCGCGCTGCGTGCGGACCGTGTGCAGGACGCGGTCGATCTCTATCGGCGAGCCTTGCGAGCGTGGCCTGACCATTACGAGGTCTGGGCCAAGGTTGCGCGCTGCTATGACCGTCTTGGCGATGCCGGGGCGGCCGACCGCGCGCGCGTGGAGGAACTCAACGCACGCGAACGCATGGGGCGCGTCATGGATCCACCCAAGGGAGCGCAGCCATGAAGGCGCAGGCGCTGACGGCCCGAATGATCGTGGCGGGCAGCGTGCTGTGCCCGGCCCACGCCATCCAGTCACCCGCGCCAACACCGCCCACCAAGCCGATCTCTTTCACCGACATCACGGCCTCGTCGGGCATCCAGGCCATCATGACCAGCGGGACGCAGCCCAGTTCGCAGATCCTCGAGGTGAAGGGCGGGGGGCTGGCGCTCATCGATGTTGATGACGACGGCGACCTCGACCTCTTCATGCCCAACGGGGCCACGCTCGCCGATCCCGCGAAGGGGCCCGGCGCCCGGCTCTGGCGCAACGACGGTGGATGGCGCTTCACCGACATCACCGAAGCGAGCGGCATCACGCACCGCGGCTGGTCGTTCGGCGTTGCGGCCGGTGATGTCGATGGCGACCGTCGCGATGATCTCTTCATCGCTGGCTTCGGCCGCAACGCGCTCTGGCTCAATCGTGGCGATGGCCGCTTCGTCGATGCCACCGACGCTTGGGGTGCCGCGGGACCCGGTGGCTGGAGCACGGGGTGCGCGTTGGCGGACCTCGATGGCGACTCCGATCTGGACCTCTATGTCGCTCGCTATGTCGACTATGACCCCACCAAGCCGCTCTTGCCGGCGATGTTCAAGGGACAGCCGGTCATCAATGGTCCGAAGGGCCTCGTGCCGATGCGCGATGTGGTCCTGCGCAATGATGGCGACCGTTTCACCGAGGTGACCGACGCGTGCGGTGTCGGTGGGGTGGCCCCTGGGTTCGGCCTCAATGTGGTCGCGTGCGACTTCACCGGCGATGGGCTCGTCGATCTCTTCGTGGGCAATGACTCCAGCGGGAATCACCTGCTCGTGAACGAGGGCGGCTTTCGGTTCACCGAGCGGGCTCGGCGTCTGGGGTGCAACACGAACCTCGAGGGCATCGAGCAGGCGACCATGGGGGTCGCCCTCGGCGATGTCGATGGCAACGGCCGGCCCGACCTGCACACCACGGTCTTCTCGAGCGATACGAACACGCTCTTCCTGAATCGTTCCGACGGCTTCTGGGATGACCGCTCGAGCCAGTACGGGACCGGTGCACCATCGCGCTCGCTCTGTGGCTGGGCGTCGATCTTTGCCGACCTCGATCACGACGGGGACGAGGATCTGTTCACCGTCAACGGCCATGTCTATCCCAACGCGACCAAGGCCACCTTCGACAGCGACTACGCGCAACCGAGGCTTGTGCTCGAGCGCAAGGGGAGCCGGTTCTCGCCGCTGCGCAGCGATGCCGCGTGGCTGGTTTCGCCGCATCGCGATCGCACGGCGGTGTTCGGCGATTTGGATGGTGACGGCGACCTCGATGCGGTGATCGGCGAGCTCAACGGTCCGCTCCGCGTCCTGCGCAACGATCATGATGGAACCGCGGACTGGCTGGTGGTGAGTCTGCGCGACACGCGTGGGGGATCGCGCAACCATCGTGCGGTCGGGGCCATGATCACGGTCGAGCAGGATGGGCTTTCGCAGCGTCGCTGGCTCGCTGGCGGCGGGCCGTTCCAATCGACCTTTTCTCCCGAGGCCCATGTGGGGTTGCCCGGCAAGGGCCCGGTGAAGGTCACCGTGCGTTGGCCCGACGGCTTCGAGCAGGTCGCGACGACCGCGCCCGGGCGGCGACTCGTCCTCGATCGCGGCACTCCCTGAGGTCGTCGTGCAACCTTCGCGGCCATTGGGCCGCGACGCAACCTTCGCGGCCTGGGGGCCGCGACTCAACCTTCGCGGCCTTTGGGCCGCGACGCAACCTTCGCGGCCATTGGGCCGCGACTCAACCTTCGCGGCCTGGGGGCCGCGACTCAATCAGTGGATGACCACCACGGTCAAGTGGGCCGCGACGCAACCTTCGCGGCCTTTGGGCCGCGACTCAACCTTCGCGGCCTTTGGGCCGCGACGCAATCAGTGGATGACCACCACGGTCAAGCGCTTCTCGCCCTTGGGCAGGTTCACGCGCACGGTGTCCCCGACGCGTGCCTTCATGAGGGCTTGGCCCATCGGGCCGGTGGAGGTGACCTCGCGATACGGCAGGTCGTCCGCGTCGGTCAGGCTGCTCACGATCTTGTAGCGATCCTCGCGGCCCGAGGCCTCGTCGCGAATGGTGATCTCAGCGCCGAGGAAGACCATGTCGCTGGGCATCTCCGACTGGTCCACGACCTGGACGCCAGCCAAGCGGGCCTCGAGTTCCCGGATCTTGGTGTCGTTGATCGACTTGTCCTCGCGAGAAGCGTGGTAATCGGCATTCTCGCGCAGGTCGCCTTGGGCGCGCGCGTCAGCGATGCGCTCCACGAGCTGCCTGTCGAGCGCACGAAGCGCCGCCAGCTGCGCCTCAAGGCGCTCCTTGTCAGCCCGCGTCACGAGTTCCATGCCCAAAAGGTAGCCCGATCGGTCAGGTCATGCAAGCGTGACGGCGCGGCGCGACCATATCCATGCCGTGCAGAGCACGGCCCCGGCGATGATGGCGGTCGCCAGCGCATCGCTCGTCATGGCAGCACTCACCGGGCCAGGGCTCGGGTCGGACAGTGACCACGCCACCGAGAGTGCACCCGGCAAGGCGCGAGCCACGCTTGGTGCTTGGAATCCAAGCGCGATCCACGGTGCCTCAGGGCCGACAGCAAGCAGCACGATGGCCATGGCGGCCAGCGCTCGTCGGAGTGTTCGATCGGTGCGAAGCCCGACCAGCAGCACGCTGGCCGCGATGGCGATCGCGGACATCAGGCTTGCATCCAGAAGGAGCAGTCGGTCGCGGCTCCATCCGGAGATCGCCCGCAGCGGAAAGACCGTGACATGCACCAGGACGATGATCGTGATCGCATCAAGGAGGACCGCCCTCGCGATGGAGCCCGGCGTCCGCAGGCTCAGGCGTGCGAGGGGCCAGGCGACCACGGCGCCAGCGGCCACCATCAGCGTGAAGGTCTGCACAGCGTGGGCCACGCTCGCGCGCGTTGCGGTGGATGGGGTCATGAAGCCCGTGCTGATGGCCCACGACGCGGCGAGCCAGCAGAAGGCCGCGAGCGCCAGCCAGCGGGGCAGGGGCGTGGCGATGCGCTCAACGGGCGCTGGCGCAGTCCACCCGGACATCGATGCTCGTGGGGTGGCCGTGGTCGATGCGTCCGTGCTTGGCATACAGGAAGGCAAGGTACTCCAGCTTCTGACCCGTCGGCACTTCCGCCGGTGATGCGGCCGAGGGAGCCCTGCCCCACACGATGGTGCTGCCGCCGGTGGTGACGAGTTCGAGCGAACCCTCCTTCGCGTGACGGCCCACGCCGATTGCCGCGATCTGGCTTCGCCAAGGTTGTGCTTCGATCGTCTGGAGCAGGTTGATCGCATCCTTCAGGGCTGGGCCATTCCATGCGGCCGCCACCGCGGGAGTCGGTCCGGGCACCCCAAGCACACGCACGAGTGATGGTCCATCCTTCGCGCGGTAGTCGCGTGCCATGCGGTGGCCGCGCGAATCGCAGAGGTGGTCGATGCCCCCATCAGCCACAAGTGCCGTGGGGGTGGCGTAGGTCGCGATGACCTCGATGCCGTCATGGTCGACCAGGCGCACCTGTTCGACCGACTCGAACCAACCGGTTGACGCAAGGTAGCGCTGCAGCGTCTGGAGCATGTCCCGACCGCGGCCGCGGGTGACGATCGATTGGGCCGCATCCTCGATGGGCTGCATCTCGGTGGCGGTCATCCAGCGTGGAGCATTGGGGAAGCGGATGGCGATGCGTGTGGATGCCGAGCCATACGCGGTGGCTCGCAGCCGCGGCAGCACCACCGTGGCCAGGACCACGATCACGGCGGCACAACCGACCCAGGCCAGAATGCCGGCGACGCGCTCGGCGGTGGCCCGCCAGGATGCTTCGGGGGCCCTGGACGACGACGAGCGAAGCGACATGGAGGGGACTATCGGCCGATCGATGCGGGCTGGGCGAGAATTCAGGGCCGTCGCGATCGATCGGCCAACGCGCACTCGACGAGCTGCCGGCAGAGCGCCGGGAAGGGCAGTCCGGCATGGGCTGCAGCCTTGGGCACGAGGCTCGTGTCCGTCATGCCGGGCATGGTGTTGACTTCGAGCATCCACGGGCCACGATCGTCGACCATGAAATCGACGCGCGAGAGATGACGGCAGCCGAGGGCCCTGCAGACCTCGATGGTCGCGGCCTGCGCTCGCTCGGCAACGCCGGCCGGCAGTTCGGGGTCGAGCACATAGCGCGTGTCCTTGCGGATGTACTTCGCCTCGTAGTCGTAGAGCCCATCGGCAGGCACGATCTCCACGATCGGCAGCGCGCGGCCGTTGAGCCATCCGACCGTGATTTCCCGTCCGGAGATGAACTCCTCGGCGAGCATGTGCTCGCGCCGGGTGAAGGCGGTGGCCAGGGCCTCGTCCACCGCCCTGCGGTCCTTGCAGACGAAGAGATCGACGCTCGAGCCATCGTTGCTGGGCTTGATGACGACCGGTGGCTCAAGGTCCAGTTCGTCGCCCTGGCGGAGCACTCGGGCGCGCGGCGTGGGCACGCCGGCCCGTGCGGCCATGGTCTTGGTGGCGGCCTTGTCCATGGCGATGCGTGCAGCATTCGAGCCGCACCCGACGAACGGTCGGTTGGCTGCCTCGAGCAGTTCTTGCAGCGGCCCGCCCTCGCCCCACGGCCCGTGCAGCACGGGAAAGACCACCTCGCCCGGCAACTGCGCGAGTTCATGGGCGGTCGGGGCCTCGATCGCGAACTCGATCACCTCGAAGGTCCCGTCGTCGCGCAGCGCCTGGGCGACGCGGCCACCGCTGCGCAGGCTGACCTCGCGCTCGGCATCCGGGCCACCCTTCAGGACCAGCACGCCCGTTCGGCTCATGCGCCATCTCCGTGGCGGCTCCAGAAGACCACTTCGGTCTCCAGGTCGAACCCGGTCCGATCGAGCACGGTGCGCTGGGCGACCCGCACGAGTTCGCGCAGGTCGTCGGTGCAGGCCCCCGGCTGGCAGGTGAAGAAGTTGGCGTGACGGTCGCTGATGAACGCCTTGCCCACGCTGTGTCCCTTGAGCCCCGCCTCGTCGATGAGCTTGCCCGCGCTCACGCGCTGGCCCGTCGACGGATCAACCGGGTTCTTGAACATGCAGCCCGCAGCGCTGTTGGACATCGGCTGGACGGACTTCTTGTAGGCCATGTACTCCTGCACGCGTGCGCGCACCACGACAGGATCCTCCTCGCGCATCGAGAAGGTGGCCCAGGCGATCACGCCTTCGGGCAGCGTGGCATGGCGGTAGGCAAAGTGCAGTTCGCCCTTGGCGTACACCCGAAGCTCGCCATCGGGGCGCACGATCGCCACCGCATGCACGGCATCGCCGATTTCGCCGTAACGGCCGCCTGCATTCATCGCCAGTGCGCCGCCGATCTGGGCGGGAATGCCCGTCATGCCCTCGATCCCGGTGAGCCCGCGGCGGGCGCACTCGGTCACGAGCTTCATCAGGTCATGCCCCGCGCCGACCTTCATGAGCTCGATACCGCCTTGGGTGTTCACCTCAAGCGTCGCGAACGAAGGATCGTTCAGGCTGATGACCACGCCCTCGACCCCGGCATCATCGACCAGGAGGTTGGCGCCCGAGCCCAGCACGCGCATGCGGATCTGGTTGTGCCCGCAGCGGCGCACGAGCTCGGCGAGTGCCTCGGGCGAGCGCGGCCTGACCAGCGCGTCGGCTCGGCCCCCGACGCCGAACCAGGTCAGGGGTCCCAGCGGGGCATCGGCCTTCACATGGACATCAAGGTCGCTGAAGAGGCTCGTCCAGTGGCGATCCATCGTCATGCTCACGGCTGCGACCCGGCGGTGGGGGCGGCCGCTCGCGCCAACCAATCGCGACCGATCTCCCACACGGGGCCAGCACCCATGACGACGACCAGGTCACCATCATGCGTGATCCGCTCAAGGTGGTCCACGATGCCCTCGAACGAGGGGATGTGCCACGCCTGCGCACCCCGCTCGCGCAACTTGGCGACGAGGTCGGCGCTGGACACGCTCTGCGCGTCCTCGGCGCTGTCGCGCACGAAGTAGATGTCGGGCACGAGCACGATGTCGGCGTGACCGAAGGACTGCGCGAACTCCTCGAGCAGGTGGCGTGTGCGGCTGTGCTGGTGCGGCTGGAAGACGCACACCAAGCGCGTCGGCGCGAGCCCCGCACGGATGGCGCGCAGCGTCGCATCGACCTCGGTGGGGTGGTGGCCGTAGTCGTCGTACACGCGCACCGTGCCGCCATGCGCCGGCGCACGGTCGCCCATGTGCTGGAGCCGGCGGTCCACGCCGCCGAAGGTCGACAGGCCTTCTTCGATGCGGGTGCGTTCGGCACCGACCCAGGTGGCCAGGATCCCCGCGGCTGCGGAGTTGAGCACATTGTGGTCGCCCAGGAGCCGGCTCGTCCAGCGCAGCAGTTCCGATCCCCGGTGCGACACGCTGCACTCGCGGCTTTCGGCATCGAACTGCACACGGTAATCCGCAAGCGCGGCGAAGCCGAACGAACTCACGGCACAGGACAGTCCTGCGGTCACGCGGCGGCGATGGGCGCCTTCGTGTGCGATGAGCAGGCGCCCTCCCTGCGTGCGATCAGGAAGCCGCGCGGCGAACCCATTGAATGAGGCGATGATCTCGTCCAAGCCGCCCGTGTAGAAGTCGAGGTGGTCTTCCTCGATGTTGTTGATCAGGGCCAGCGTGGGACGGTGGCTGTGGAACGATCGGTTGTACTCGCACGCTTCCGCGACCATCACGCCCGGCGCGCCTGCGAGCGATCCGGCGGGAATCCGCTCGGCGCCCACGCGACTGCCACCGCCGATCTGGCTGCAGGTCGCACCGACGATGAAGCTCGGATCGATGCCCGCCGTGATGAGTGCATGCGCCAGCATGCCGGTGGTGGTGCTCTTGCCATGGGTGCCGGCGATCGAGATGCCGGTCCGGCCGATCATCACCCGGCCGAGCGCCTGCGCGTAGTTCAGGACCTCGATGCCCCGGCGGCGGGCGGCCTGGAGCAGGGGGTGGTGATCCTTGACCGCCGCGCTGGCCACCACGAGGTCGCACTCCGGCAGTTCGGTGGGCTGCGCATGGACCGAGACGGTGATGCCATCACCGCCGAGCCGATCAAGCACCTCGCTCCAGGACTGATCCGTGCCGCTCACGCGCGCGCCGCGTCGATGCAGCAACTGAGCCAGCCCGCTCATGCCGGTGCCGCCGATCCCGATGAAGTGGATGTGCTTGCCCCCGAAGACCGGGTCGGTCGACGCCGAGGGCGCCGTGCCCGAGCCACACTGCCCAACTGCTTCGCTCCGCATGCGATTCACGCCTTCCTGGCCACGCCTTCCGAGCCACGATCCGAGCCTTCGCTGCAACCGCCGGGCATCCGTTCCCGACGGCGTTCGATCCTACCCAAGTGCCGGGCCTTCTGCGCACCCGACAGAGGTTCATCGGCATGCTCGGGTGCCGTGCATCGACGATTGTCCCTCGCCGGAGTCCATACACTCCACCCATGCCGAAGGACGACGAAACGGTGCGCGCGCAGGTGCTCATCGTCGACGACGAACCCGAGCACGCCAAGACCATGGCCGATGCGCTGCGCAAGCCGGGCCATGTGTGCACGGTCGTGCACTCGGCGGCTGCCGCGGCCGAGGAGCTGCAGGGCGGGATGTACGACGTGATCGTGACCGACCTGGTCATGGAGCGCCCTGATGCGGGACTGGCCGTCCTGGCGCAGGCCAAGGCCAGCCAGCCGCAGGCCGAGACCATCCTGGTGACCGCCCACGGCGATGTGCCCACCGCCAAGGCGGCACTGCAGGGTGGGGCCTACGACTTCATCGAGAAGCCGCTCGACCTGGTGGTCTTCCGCAACCTGGTCCAGCGGGCGGCCCAGACCGTGGCCCTGCGCCAGCAGAACCGCAGCCTGAAGACCCAACTCGATGCGGCTTACGGCGTCGATGGCATCGTCGGTCAGTCGGCTGCGATCCAGCAGGTGCTGCGGACGATCCACCAAGTCGCCCCGTCCAACATCCCGGTGCTCATCACCGGTGAGAGCGGGACCGGCAAGGAACTCGTGGCGGCGGCGATTCATCGCCACTCCAAGCGCAAGGAGAAGCGCTATGTCACCTTCAACGCGGCCGGCCAGGCCGAGAGCCTGCTCGAGGACCAGCTCTTCGGGCATGTCCGCGGCGCCTTCACGGGTGCGGACCGGGACCGCGAAGGGGTCTTCGAGTTTGCCGACAAGGGCACCGTGTTCCTGGACGAGATCGGCGACATGCCGGTCACGATGCAGTCCAAGCTCCTTCGCGTGCTCGAGTCGGGCGATGTGATCCGCCTGGGCAGCAACGACCTGCGCAAGGTCGATGTGCGGTTCATGAGCGCGACCAACCGCGATCTGCGCGATTCGATCGCGGCGGGCCGCTTCCGCGAGGACCTCTATTTCCGGCTCAAGGGCGTCGAGATCCGCCTGCCGAGCCTGCGTGAGCGTCGCGAGGACATTCCGCTCCTGGTCAACCACGGCATTGGCAAGTACGCCAAGGAACTCGGTCGCGCACCGATGCCGGTCTCGCAGGCTGCGATGATGCGCCTGGTCGCCTATGACTGGCCTGGCAATGTGCGCGAGCTCATGATGGTCGTGCACCGCATGGTTGTCACGGCGATGGGCGATGGGATCGATGTGGGCGATGTACCGGACGAGATCCGCGCCGGCGATCGGGACGAGGGCGGCGCGGCAGCTCCCGATGGCGCACTCGCGGGGATCGACATGGCACAGCTTGAGAAGGAGGCGATCCGCCAGACCCTGGCGCGCACGCAGGGCAACCGGGAGCAGGCAGCCCAGCTCCTGGGCATCGGCGAGCGCACGCTCTACCGCAAGATCAAGGACTACGGTCTGCGCTGACCGTACCCATGCGTACCGACTCCAGCATCCTGGTCCGGCATGTGATCGCGGAGATCACGAAGGTGCTCGTCCTCACCACGGCCGTCATGGTGATCGTGGTGGCCTTCGGGGCGGTCATCCGGCCGCTTGCGCAGAACCTGCTCGGTCCGGTCGGGGTCGTGAAGTACGTGGCGCTGGCAACGGTGCCCATGATGCAGTTCGCGCTGCCCTTCGCCGGCGGCTTGGCGGCCACGCTCGTCACGCACCGCATGGTCTCGGACAACGAGTTCCTGGCCATGAGCGTGTCCGGCCTGAGCTATCGCAGCATCTTCAAGCCGCACCTGATCCTGGGTGTGGCGCTCGCGGTCATCATGGCGATCCTGGTGAACGCGGTGATCCCACCGTTCTGGGTGGCGATGAAGTCGGTCATCACGCAGGATGCCGCTGCCGTCTTCGTCTCGACCATACGCGACGGGAGGGCCTTCGACGCCGGTCGCATGCTCGTCTACGCCGACGAGGCTGAGTTGCTCGGTGCGCCGGATGGCGTGAGCGATCGGATCGGCATGCGGGGGGTGGTGGCGGTCGAGTTTGGACCTGGCGGCGTGCCCGACACGGAGTTCGTGGCCGAATCGGCGGTCGTTGATCTCTACCGCGTCGAGGGTCGGGCTGGACAATCGCGCCTGCTCATGAAGGCATCGATGCGCGAGGTCAGCGTGGTACGGCTGCTGGATGGGACGGTGGCGTTCGTGCCCGAGGCCAGCCCGGATGCCGTCGAGGTGCAGAGCGGCTCCGAACGAAGCCCCAACATGGCCAACCTCATCGACCTCGTGTCGATGATGCGCAACCCGGATGTGAGCGGCGACAGTGCACAGCGTCGCGCAGAGATCGCCCGCATGGTGCGCAGTGCGCGTGCCCTGGCGCTCGCGGACGCCCAGTTGCGGCGCGGCATAGCCGTACCCTTCGTGGATGACCGTTCCGGCCGCCGTTACGAACTGCGCGCGGCCGGCATCCAGGGCGGTCAGGCGGTTGGTGCACCGGGTGGTGCAGTGATCATCGAGGAGAGCCAGGATGGACGACTGCTTCGGCGCGGCCGGGGTCCCTCGGCGCGTCTGGAGTTCGCACCGCTCGAACGAGGTGATGATCCCGCCACGGCGGTCCGTCTGACCATCAGTCTCATCGAGCCCATGATCGAGGGCCCTTCATCGAGCTGGCCGGAGACGCTGGATGGGGTGCGCCCTGAGTTGACGCTGCCGATCGCAGCCATCACACCCGACGCGCTCGAGGAAGAAGCCTTCGCGGCATCCCGGAACACGGCGCTCCTCGGTCCCATCGCCACATCGATCGGATCGATGTCCGGTGTCTGGGCCGAGCTGCGGCGCGAGGTCGTGTGGGAGGCGACCGCGCACGCCTGGATGCGCTTCGCGCAGGCCGCCTGTGCACCGTTGCTCCTGCTCATGGGTGCGGTCCTCGCCGTCCTGATGCGCCGATCGAGCCCGCTGCTCGTCTATGCGATTGCGTTCGTGCCCGCGATCATCGACATCCTGCTGATCAATTCGGGGCGACATTTCATGCGTGATGGCCAGCTCGTCTCGGGATTCATGCTGATGTGGTCGGGGAACGCCGCGGTCGCGGGGATCGTCTGGTGGGCCTGGCGCAAGGTGGCGGTGCACTGAGGCAGCCATGCGGATCCTCGATCGGTTCATCCTCATGCGGTTCCTCGGCAACTTCGCCGTGATCTTCCTGTTGCTGTATGTCTTCGCCGTGTCGATCGACACGATCGTGCAGGCCCAGAAGTTCGTCGATGCAGCCCGTGCGGCGAGCCCCGATGGCGCGGCCAGCATCCTCGGCATCCTCAAGGCGGTCCTCGACTTCCACGGTCCGCGCATCTTCCAGATGTACCAGTACCTCGCTGGCCTGGTGGCGGTGGGGGCGATGGGCTTCACGCTTGCCCAGTTGCACCGCAACCGCGAACTCGTCGCCATGATGGCAGCGGGCATCAGCCTTCCACGCGTGGCGCTGCCGATCGTGATCGGTGGTGCGCTGCTCGGCTCGATTCAGGTCCTGGACAACGAGGTGATCGTGCCACGGCTCGCGGCGGAGCTCATGCGCGACCACTCCGAACTCATCAAGAAGGGTCCCAAGCAGTTGCCGGTCCAGCTCGTCCCCGATGACCGTGGCGCGTTGCTCCATGCCGAGGCGTTCGATCGCTCCACCTCGACCATGCGCGGCTTCGTGGCCCTTGAGCGTGGTTCCGAGGGCACGCTGCAGTCGCGGGTGCAGGCGTCGTCGGCGACCTGGGACGAAGCGCGCCAGGCCTGGGTGCTCAAGGATGGCCGCCGCGTGAAGACGGCCGATGCGCGGGATCAGCGCGCCCAGCAGCTCACCAGCACCACGCCCGTGGAGGAGCTCCCCTCGTCGCTCTCGCCCAGTGCGCTCGTGATGCGCCAGAACCGCATGTTCGCGCACATGATGTCGTCCCGGCAGATCGTGTCGATGGCCGACGAGGGGAGTCTGCCTGCCGCCGATGCCCGACGCTTCGTCATCGGTCGTTGGGGTGCGATCCTCGCCAATGTGCTGGTGCTTGTGGCCTGCCTGCCGTTCTTCCTCTTGCGTGAACCGGCCAACCTGCTCGCGCAATCGGTCAGGTGCGCAGCCTTCGCCGTTCCGATGTCGCTGGGCGCCATGGTGGCGATGACCGTGCCGCTTTCAGGCCTGGGCCCCACGGCGGGCGTCCTGATCCCGATCGCCGTCCTGATCCCGCTGGCGGTCTGGCGCATGAGCGGCGTACGGACCTGATCGGTCCGTCGCGACCCGGTGGCCCATCGGAGCCGTCCGTGACGCCGAGCTCAGCGCGCTCGTTCGGTGCGCATGCGATCGAGGCTGCTCTTGGCAGCCTCATCGAAGATGCTCAATGAGGTCGTTCGGAGCAGCCGGTCGGCCAGCCGCTCCATCGCCACGCGCTCCTGCGCGATGCGCGCGCGCCCGCGCGCACGCCGGTCGAGCTCGTCCGCGTCGATCGCAGGTGGCGTGCTCTCGGAGAGCATCTGGACGATCATGAATCGGTCCTCGACGAGCAGGGGATCGCTGATCGCCTTGGGGGCGAGCGCGAAGAGGGACTCACGGAACGAACTCGGGTAGCCGACATCACGCCGCGTGACCCCGGTCACCAGCCCTCCGCGCGGTGCGCTGGCATCGAGGCTCTCCTGTGCCGCAAGCTCGGGGAAGGATGCTCCATCGCGCAGCGCGGTGCGGATGCGCTCCGCTGCCACGAGATCGGCGACCACGATCAGCCGGGCATCACGCCGCGGACCGACCAGCGCATCACGGGCCTGCTCGACGATGGCTTCATCGAGCACGATGTCCTTGGCGACCAAGGCGCGAAGCATGGCGTTGCGCCGCAGGAGTGCCTGCCAGCGCAGCGGCCCCAGACCTTGCCTGGCCTTCAGGGACTGCAGCAACCGCGTCGCTCGCTCCGGATCCTGATCGAGCGATTCAAGCACGCGACGCTCCTCGGCCAGCACCAGTTCCGGGCCAACGGCCAGTCCCGAGTTGGCGCACTCGGTCTCGCAGCGCCACTCGAGCACGACCTCTTCCAGCACGGGGCCACCGCTTGCCTCGGCGACGAGCGGTCCGAAGGCGCGCCAATCGAGCACGCGGCCATCGATCACGGCGACCGGGGCGGATGCAGGTGCGGCCGCAGGTGCGGTGGTGGCGACCGGTTCGCTCGCGCAGCCTGCGAGCATCGCCAGGGTAATGAGCGCCACGAGCATGGTTCGGCCTGATGACTGCTGCGGATCGATCATGGTGTGTCGTCCCTTGGAATGCGGCAAATGGAGCACCCCCCGGCCGTCTCGGCCACCGGATCGAGGAGGTCGAGGAAGGCGCGCACGCGCTCGTCCGTGATGCCGGCATCGAGCCAGCCGCTCGCGCGCCAGCGTCGCAGCATCGAGTGATCGACAACCACATGCGAGAAGCCAGTCGCACGCAGGTCACGCACGCACTCCGCTGCAGGCACGCCGCTGGCGAGCATCCGTTCGAGCGGTCCTCGATCCCAGACGGTGTGGTAGTCAGGAATGCGATCGCAGTACCAGCCTCGGCTCTCGCCGAGCGCGATCACACGGTCGTCTTCCGCGAGCATTTCGTTGAGGACGAATGCCGGCGATGCCCTGCGCGCCGTGTCAAGCCACGCCTCGTCGTCCGCACCGGCTGCACGCAGCTCCAGACCCAGCGCCTCGCCCGTGAAGACGCCCTCGGCACCGATGGCTGCAGCCGGCGCACCCAGGCGACCATCGGTGGCGTACCACCATGGCACGGCGCAGGCCATGCCGATCGCCAGCAGGCTCACGCCGGTACGCCGTGCGCGCACGAGAACCTGCGTGCTTCCAGCCGCCGTCGAGCCTGAAGACCCTGCGGCGAGCGACCCGAGCAGCACGCCCGCTGCGATCGCCAGGGGTGCCGCACTCGGCACCATGAAGCGCGACTTCTGGTGGGTGAATCCGATCCAGAGCACCAGGTTCGCCACGACGAGCACGGTCAGCACGATGCCGCCCCACGGCACCCGGCCCATGCGCGGGCGAAGACTCGCGACGACACCGATCAATCCCAGCCACGGCAGCAGCAGCCATTGCGGTCGCCAGGGCTCGGCTGGATCGGGTGCGGTGCCGATGCCAAAGCGCAGCCACTCGTTCCAGAGGGCAGCGAGGCCAAAGCCGGGCGGCGCCGCGTGGGCAGCAGCAAAGGTGCGCTGCTGCTCGACCGTCCACCAGTCGCCGGGCCCAAGCACCGGGACGAACGGGAAGAAGGGCTGGCCTGCATCGATCCAATTGCGCAGCCACCACGGCATGAGCGATACGGCACCGATCACGATGCCGATCGCGCATGGCCCCAGGAGTGAGCGCACACGCTCTCGCCCGGCGGCGACCACCAGCACCAGCGCCGGAAGCACCAGTGCGCCCGCTGCGTTGCCCTTGGCACCGACTGCCGCGGCGCACACGATGGCGAGCGCCACCACCTTCGTCCCGGCCGGCGCGCTGCGATCGATCAGGAGCATCACCGCCAGCGCCGTCGCCAGGACCACGGGCAGTTCCGTGTAGGCCAGCGAGCCCGTCGCGACGATCCACGGCGTCGACAGCAGGGCAATCGCCGCAAGCCAGCCCGATGCAGCGATGACTTCGGCCGATGCGTCCGCTTCACGAGCCACGGATCGCGCCGCACCGGCACAAGCCAGTGCCGCCGGCAGCGTGATCACGGCATGCAGCCACTGTGCCCAGGTCCCCGCGAGCTTGACATCCGGTGCGAAGGCCAGCACCTGCATGAACGATGCCTCCATGAAGGAGGGCAGCGCGGAATAGACATTGTGATCGAGCGTGGCCATGCGCCCGCCGTCGAGCCATTCGCGGGGCAGCAGCAGGTGGTAGGTCAGGGCGTCGTAGCCGCCGAACTCCGTTTGCCAGAGCCAGCCGGGTGCCGTCGATGCCGCCGCGACCAGCACGCCAACCGGGAGTGCCAGAGCCACGAGCCAGGTCAAGCGCGGCGGCGAGATGGTCACGCGTCGTGGCGCACCCACGAGTCCGATGAGACCCGCGACCAGCGGCAGTGATGCGCCGATCGGTCGTTGCCACGCAAGCACGCCGAGCCACGCGCACCAGGCATCGATGATCAGGTGGATCGACACACCTAGCCCGATCACCAGTGCCGCGTGCTCGACTGGATCGCCGCGACGCAACTGAAGCACGCGGCAGGCCAGCCGTCCCCATCCCGCCGAGGACAGCAACCACAGGCACGGAAGCCACGCCGAAAGGAAGGCCACGCGAAGCAGTTCCGGCGTCCGCGCCGGTCCTTGCTCGCCCGTGCGCGTGGCGCACCATGCAGCGCAGGCTGCGGCCGCAAGGGCGGCGGCGAGCCACGCCAAGCGGGACGAGGGTGCACGGGTGGGCTGCGGCATCAGGGCATTGCAGAAACACAACCGCCCCGCGTCAAGCGGGGCGGCTGGATGGCTTGGATTGGGTCGATCCGGCTCAGGCAGCCACCGTGCAGGTGGTGTGCTTCTTGGCCGTTTCGACCAGCGTGTCGAAGGTGGTGGGGTCCTCGATCGCGATCTGGCTGAGCATCTTGCGGTTCAGCAGGATGCAGGCACGCGACAGGCCGTTGATGAACACGCTGTAGCGCATGCCGCGCATGCGGCAGGCGGCCGTGATGCGGGTGATCCACAGGCTGCGGAACTCGCGACGGCGCGCGCGACGGTCACGCCAGGCGAAGCGGCCGGCGCGCATCAGCGCGACCTTGGCTTGCTGCTTCAGGCGGCTCTTGGTGCCGAAGTATCCGCGGGCTTCGCGGAGGACGCGACGACGGGCTTGGGTACGGGCTGCGCCCTTGCGTGCACGGGGCATGGTTCACTCCTTGCTTGTCCGATCGGGGCTGGCTGAGCCAGGCTTCGTTCCCGTCGGTCGTTGTGCGAGTGCCTCGGCCACCGTGGCCGAGGCGGTCTGGTCAGACGATTCAGTCAGGCCTTGGCCTTGGCGGCAGCCTTGGCATCATCGGCTTGGTGCTGCTCCTGCGAACGCAGCCCGCGGAACAGCAGCTTCTCGTAGGCACCCATGTCGCCCGAGCGTGCGTGGCGCGACTTGCGGTACGACTGGACCTGCAGGCCGGTCTTGTTGCTCTTCAAGTGGTGGCCCCGCGGCGGCTTGAACTTGATCTTGCCGCTCTTGGTGATCTTGACGCGCTTGAGGAGGCCCTTGTGGCTCTTGTTCTTCGGCATGGTGCACCCGCTTTGGGGAGATCCGCAAGGGTATCGGCAACCCGCATGTACCGCAAGGGCACGGTTCGTTCGCAGGTTGGTTGCGCAGAGTGCCCGGACGATTATTGGCCGAGGAACACCTCGTACGGATCGAACTTCACGCCCTTGAAGTCCACGCCTTCGCCGCCCGACACGCCGCGCAGGGTCCACATGTTGTCCAACCGGCCCTGGGGTCCGATGTTGATGAAGGGAAGAGGCATCCAGACCACGGCGCCATCGCTGAAGAGCACATTCTGTCCTTCGCCGCCATGGTTGGGGCTGGCGGACTGGATGCCCACCTTGGGGGTGAGCAGCAGTGGATTGGCATCGGCGGCCAGCGGCGAGAGCACCAGCGTGGTGATGCGTATGTGCGTGGCGTGCAGCGGGACGCGGAACGACAATTGCCGCACGCCCGCGCAGTGCAGGCAACCCGGGCGGCAATAGCCCTTCTCGGCCAGCACACGGACCGCTTGTGCATTGTCGGCGGGCATGGATGTGGGCAGGTCGCCCGAGGTCCCCGCGCTGAGCATCGAGCCCAGGCCAGCCGCCATCGGCAGGTTGCCCTTGCTGTCGGTGCTGTAGGCGGTGAATGCAGAGCCGAGCTCACGGAAGCCGTCGGCGCAGAGCGCGCGCGAACTGTTGTTTCGCGCTTGGTTCGCCATCGGCACCGCCACGCCGATCAGGAGCAGGAGGCACGCCGCCACGCTGATGAAGTCGGGAAGACGCCAGCGCGATCGTGCGATCGGCGTGTCCGTGAGCGCCATGCGCTCGGTGCGGTCAGCATCGGCGCGCTCGACCGAGAGCAGGGTGGCATCGATGAGTGCATCATCGGGTGCGGGCGTGGGGTAGCGGTTCAGGAGCGTGCCGATGCGCACCAGCGCACGCAGGGCATCGGCATCCTGTGATGATGTGGGTGTGACCTTGGATGGATCCCAGCCGGCCTGCACCAGCTGGTCGACGATGTGCGCATCGCGCGGATCGAGGTTCGGTTCGTTGTGGTTCATGCGGCGTCCTGTCCGGCTTGGGTGCGCTTCCATGCATCGGCGAAGGCAGCCACGGCCGCATGCAGGCGGCTCTTGACGGTCCCAAGCGGAATGCCCAATGTTTCGGCGATCTGTTGGTACGGCATCTTGTGGAAGTACCCCAAGAGAAGGATTTCGCGAAGGTGGGCGGGGAGTCCGTCCACCACGGTCTTGACCATCTGCGCCTCGTCGTGCGAACCCATCGGGTCGCTCGGTGATTCATCGTCGCGGGCGATCGTCTCGGCCAGGGCGACCTCGCCGTTGGTTCCGCGCATGGGGGCATCGATCGAGGTCATGGCGTGGCGCTTGCGGCGGCGAAGGTGGTCGCGGGCCTTGTTCGCGGCGACCGTGAAGAGCCACGGCTTGAAGGTGCGCTCCTGATCGAAGGTGCTGCCGGACAGGTGCACCTGCACCCAGGTGTCCTGGAAGACATCGTCGGCCGCCGACGCGGAGCCCATGAACATGTTCAGGAAACGGTGGAGCTCGGCCCGGTAGCGTTCGAGCAGCACGCGAAACGCGCCGTCATGACCATCAAGGTGCGCCTTGAGCAGCGCTTCGTCGGTCTGTGACTCCCAAGCCTCCATGGGAACCGCCATGCTAGTGGAACGAACAACGCCGTTCGCGCATTGCGTGCCAGGGCTCTGTGCACCGATTCGCGTGGACGAGGCCTGTCGAGGGCCGCTTGCCGACCCTGCGTGCGGATGGCCATTGCTGGCTCCCCTGGGTGACAGCGGCAAGCCGCTGCCGCCCAAGAGCCCTGCAAGGTCCAACCCGAGGCCTAGCCCACCGATCGCGCCGACGCCAGCGGCGGAGGGGCAGAGCAGGGATGGAACAAACATGGCGCCCACGAGGGGTCGCTACGATTCCGAACCCCGTCCGGTTCGGACGCAGGAACAGGAGTTGAGCCCAAAATGGCGGTGCCGATCTCGCAGATGTGGACCGTGGCGACCTATGTGCTGGGTCAGCGGCTCCGTGGACGCACCCGGTACCCCCTGGTCCTCATGCTGGAGCCGCTCTTTCGCTGCAACCTGGCCTGCGCCGGCTGCGGCAAGATCCAGTACCCGGCCCACATCCTGAAGCGGGACCTGTCGGTCGAGGAGTGCCTGAAGGCGGTCGATGAATGCGGCGCCCCCATGGTGAGCATCCCCGGCGGCGAGCCGCTCCTGCACCCGCAGATCGCCGAGCTCGTGCGCGAGCTCGTCAAGCGCGGCAAGTACATCTACCTCTGCACGAACGCGCTGCTCCTGAAGGAGAAGCTCGAGGCCGGCTGGTTCACGCCGAGCACATACCTGACCTTCAGCGTGCACATGGACGGCCAGGAAGAGAACCATGACTTCGCCGTCTGCCGCGAGGGCACCTACCAGAAGGCGATCGCCGGGATCCGCCTGGCGGTCGAGCGCGGATTCCGCGTCACCACCAACACCACGCTCTTCGACGGCGCCGATCCCAACAGCGTGCGCGCGTTCTTCGACGAGATGATGGACCTGGGCGTCGAAGGCATGATGGTGAGCCCGGGCTACGCCTACGACAAGGCACCCGACCAGACGGGCTTCCTCAAGCGCCAGAGCACGCATGACCTCTTCGAGATGATCCTCTCGAACCGCAAGGACGGCCGCCGCCGCTGGCGCTTCAACCAGAGCGCGCTGTTCCTTGAGTTCCTCATGGGCAAGCGTGACTTCGAGTGCACGCCGTGGGGCAACCCCACCTACAACATCTTCGGTTGGCAGAAGCCCTGCTACCTGCTGCAAGAGGGCTATGTCGACACCTTCGAGGAGTTGATGCGCGACACGCCGTGGGAGCGCTATGGCCGCGCGAGCGGCAACCCCAAGTGCCAGAACTGCATGGTGCATTGCGGCTACGAGCCCAGCGCGGTTGACTACACGTTCTCCGGGTTCCCCGGCCTCTGGGCGACAGTGAAGGCGATGGTCTTCAGCACCTACGCGAACCCGCGCGCCAAGCGCCGGCTCGAGGAAGAGAAGTCGAAGCCCCACGGCCCGATGCAGCACTTGGTGCAGCTGGGGCTCGCGAAGGATTTGGGGCAGCGCGGCGCAGCGTGAGTGTGGCGGGGGGCGTGAGGCCGCGCGTGGTGCGTGAGGTCGCGCCGGTGCGCTGCAATCTTGACCCCCGAAAGTGACTTCGGAGTGATGTAAACGAGGAGTTTCTTGCGCGACGGGGTGCGCGGTGGGATTTCGCGCTCGTCCTCCCGCGACCTCGGGTTCCGGCCGCGCGGACGCGCGCGCTGCACCCGGCTCCGCGCGCGCTCCTCCTGCGTCGCTCGGCGGGGCTGGCACCCGCCTCCGATGGTCGCGCACCGTGCCGCCTTCGCGACTCCGCAGGCCGCGCAGCTCGGAACCCCTCGGTCGCTCCGGACGAGCGCATGGGTTCGTGAGACCGCCCGTGGCGCTCCGGACGAGCGGCGGGGCTCGGTTCGCGGAGTGGAGTTTGTGCGGCCCGGACGCAGGATGGTGTTTGCGCGGCGGGCCGGCGGGGGTATGGTTGCGATTCCAGGAGACTTCATCATGCTGACCGGGACGATTCGAGCGGTTCGTGGTGTGTGCCTCATGCTCTGCGCAATGGCCGCCCTTGCCTTGACCGCACCGAGCCACGCGCAGTGCGCTGGCGACATCAATAGCGACGGCAAGGTCGACGGGCATGACCTAGCGATCGTGCTGTCGGGCTGGGGCTTCTGCCCGCCGACGGTGACCTCGGTCACGCCGCTGCAGGGGAGT
>Ga0194132_10000831_pt1 | contig 62833 bp, 54 predicted proteins | sample TA2KigOf80mmetaG_FD_148612 | JGI IMG/M metagenome (GOLD analysis project Ga0194132, IMG submission 148612) | Freshwater microbial communities from Lake Tanganyika, Tanzania - TA2015054 Kigoma Offshore 80m | ecosystem: Environmental > Aquatic > Freshwater > Lake | place: Tanzania: Lake...
CTACGTGAAGGTCAGGTATATGGGTCTGCAAAGAAACCAGACAGAGATGTGGCTAAAGTGCATGGCCTACAACCTGCGCCGGGCTGAACGGCTGGTATTCGCGACCTAAAAGTGGCGCCAGGCTGCCTAATGGCAGCCTGGCGCTTACGCTCCGGCTTCGAAACATGCCTGACGGCGGATGCCGGGGCTAAAAATTCGCCCGAACACGACATCAATTTGAAGAGGCTCGTCCAAAATCCTCTCCTCCCGAGGTAACGCAAAGGTCTCCCGAGGGAGAGGCCTTTGCCGCTCTGGGCAAAGGGTGAGGGCTAATGGCTGTTCTGCCTTCGCTCTCCTCCGAACGTAGGGGCAGGTCCCCGTGCCTGCCCCGGCTGTTGGGTCGACAGACCTCGCCATCAGGCCCGGTCCCCGCCCCCGGGGCAACCATCCGCCGCGGTGGACCCCTACGACATCCAGGACCACCCACCACACCCCGGGGCAGGCACGGGGACCTGCCCCTACGTTCGGACTGGACAGCCGTAGCCCTCACCCCTTCGCAAAGCCTCAGGGCAGGCTCTACGGACAGGGTCCCGCAGGCCTCTCCCTCGGGGAGAGGAGGAATCCCGCCCTGCTTACTGCTCGATTTCCAGCTTCACACCCGGGTGCACGTACTCCTTGTCCTTCTGGTAGACCTGCAACCGTCCGCAGTTGTCCGTGACAATGATGCGGTACGCGTCGTCCACGCGAATGCCCGTCGGGCGCTGGAACCGCCCCATCCCGGTGTAGTCCTTCACCTGCCGGTACGCCTTGATCGTCCCCGGGTCCCTCCGGATGATGTACTCACCGGCCTTTGAGAGCGTCGTCGCATCGCCATAGAGCGCGGCGATGATGTCGCCGTTCGGCTCGTATATCTGCACGCGCTTGTTGCCCCAGTCCGTCACGTACACGTCGCCGTCCGCGTCAACCGCCACGCCCGCCGGATGGTCAAGCTCGCCGCCGGACTCCGGTATCGTGCCGAACGCCATCAGGTGCTTGCCGTCCGCCGTGAACTTCTGGACGCGGTTATTCCCCCAGTCCGCAACGTAAACGTCGCCCTTCCTGTCGATCGTTATGCCCCAGGGCAAGCTCAGTTGACCGGGACCCGTGCCGTGGCTTCCAAACGTGAGGAGGTGCTTCCCTTCGCGGGTAAACTTCTGCACGCGGTGGTTGCGACTGTCCACAACGTAAAGGTCGTCGTTCTTGTCGAACACAATGCCCGCCGGACCGTCCATCAGTCCGGGCGCGGCGCCGCGGTCCCCCCACATCGCAACGTGCTCTTTGCCGGGATTGGAGTCCGGATACGGGATGATCCCGTCCGGGCTGAACGACATCACGCAATTGAGCCCCTCGTCCGATACCCAGACCGTGCCGTCTTTGCCGACAGCGATGCCCACCGGCCAAACGAACTCCTTGCGGGCGAAGTCGCCGATGTGGTCCTCCCCCAGCGTCGTCTTCCCCACGCGGCCGCAGTCCGCAATATCGCCCCCCGTGCCGCCCCGGCTAAGGACAAAGATAATCTCTTTGTCCTTAGCCGGGTCCTGGTGCGCGATCGCCAGGTCCACGGGGTTCCGGTACCCACCGGTGCGCCCATTAACCTCGTTGGTTGGCCGCCCCAGCGAATACTGGAAGTGCCATACACGTCCCGCGGCAGCCGTCGTAATCATCGTTCGCTCCGCTCACGGTAGTTGGTAGTAGGTAGTCAGTAGTCAGTTTGCAGATGATGGAATTCCATCGTCGGGAATAACTCTTTCAGTTTTGACTTGCGTTAGAAGACTCGCTCGCAACGATTAGAGTTGCTTGCTGAGTGCGATTAGCTTTGATTGAAGTCGCTGATGTTCGTCGGCGGTCAGATAGCCAAGTCGTCGCGCAATTTCAAGCTGAGTGTCCAACTCGGCGAGGGAGCCTTGAGAGATCGCGATAAACCGGACGTTTTCCTTCGCGCCGCTTCTGGCGTAACCCTCCGCTATATTGGAGGGGACTGAGACTGCTGCACGCTGCATTTGGCTGGCCAGCGCGTACGTTTCTGAATTTGGGAAGGTCTTCGTCAGTGCGTAGATGTACTGAACGAGCTCAATCCCGCCCTGCCAGACTCGTAAATCTCGATAGCTTGCGAAGGACATTTCTCGCTCACATATTCCCGGTTTCAATCCGACTACCGACTACTGACTACCGACTACTGCTTACCCGAACTGGTACTCCCTGGTGCCCGCAATGAGGGCCATTACCTCGCTCGCGCGCTGGGCGGAGCGCTGGTACTGCTCGCGGGTCGCCCACGAGATCGGGCCGCCTGCTTCAATGTGCGCGATGAGCTCCCGCCGAGTGTCCGGCGTGGCCTTCACCGGCCCCATCAGGTCTATGCAGCGGTCCACGAACTTATCCGCCGTCATCGCAACGCCGTTCGATGTCGCGATGCGCCGGATGATCTCGCTGATCCCCGGCAGATCGGGATTGCCGAAGCGCTGGGTGGCGAAGTTCACGCGCTGCACCAGTGCGCCGCTGTTGATCCACTCCTTGCCCGTGTGCCAACCCTCTACACTCGGGGGGTCCAGCAGGCTCTGTCCCATGTACCCTGTCTCATTGGACGTGTCGGTCCACCGCGGGTCAGGCCCGTTCATGTCGCCGGAGACCTTCAGCGTCTCCACCATCAGCTCGGCAGGGTTCTTCACCTTCTGGTACATAGCGTTCTTGAAGAAGTCGGAAGTGAAGATAGCCTTCATCACAGGCTTGATCTCGTAGTCCGACTTCACAAACGTGTCTGTGATGAACTTGATTGCGGCGGGATCGCGGGGAGGCTCTATCGACCACGCCGGGACCTGAGGCTCGTCCGCCACAAAGAAGTTGTAAAGGTGCCGTGCGATAAAGGTATGGCAGCCCGGCTGCTGGACGATGATGTCGATGATATCCTCGCCGTTGAACCTGCCTTTGTGGCCCAGGAAGGTCTTCTCGCCGGCGTCGTGGTCCTCCGGCCGGTACTCGAAATTCCACAGGTGGGGACCCCACAACAGCCAGTGTAGCTTTGTGTTTATCGTCCAGCCGGTGAACGCGCGGGACGCCTCGAAAACATCCTTCTCGGTGTAGTTGCCAATGCCCATGGAAAAGAGCTCCAGCAGCTCCCGTCCCCAGTTCTCGTTCGGCTGGCGCTTGTGGTTCTCGTTGTTGTCCAGCCAGAAGATCATTGAGGGGTTGCTAGCCAGCGTCACAAGGAGGTCGCGGTAGTTGCCCATCCCCTCCTTGCGGAAGATGTCGATCTGCGTCACCAGCTCGTACGCGCTCTCGACTTTCGCATGGCCGGTCGCGAATACCTGGTGCCAGAACAGCGCCATCTTCTCGGCCAAAGGCCGCTTAGTCGTCACCATGCGATAAAGCCAGTGGTGCTGGCCGTTCGTCAGGCCGAAGGGGCGCTCGGTGTAGGGGTGGTACCTGTAGAGGAGGTTGAGGTCGTCGTCCGGCTGGGAATCGGGGTCGAGCAGCATCTCAAGCGTCGCATCGTAGCCACGCTCCGCCAGCTTCTCCAGCTCCGCGCGAGAGGCGCCGAAGCCTGCCCGTCGCATCAGGTGCGCAATCAGCGCAATCTCGTCTGTCTTAACCGTGGTCATGACACATCTCCTTACGTGGCACTCTCGATGCGCGCAAACTGCAAATGGCCCACTGTGGGATTTCGAGTTTAGCCACGGCCGGAACTTGTGTCAAGGTTGCCCAATCGGCTACATTAACTCAGACCTTTTTTCTGGGAGCCGGATATTGCTATCGAAGCCGTCTATCTACGTCACAGGCACACTATGGAAGCGGGCCCGCCCCGGGACGCTCGTCGTCGCCTGTTCCGACGGCCGACTCCAGGAGAACCTCGATGACTTCCTGCACCAGGGGCTGGGGATAGCCCACTACGACAGGCTTTACGCGCCGGGCGGCGGCGGGGTGCTCTCCAGGAGCGGGTCGGACTTCCTTCGCTCCGACCACTTCAGGAGCGAGTGCAAGTACCTGATAAACCTGCACGCTGTAACCGACCTGTATCTGATCTTCCACGGCCCGAGCTCCACCGGCCCGGAGGAGGCCCTCTGCGCCGACTATCGCCGCAAGATGCCCTGGGCATCCGTGGAGGAGGTCAGGCACCAGCAGTCGCTGGACGCCCGAGACGCCATGTCCCTCGCCTGGGACCGCCCCGTCCGCATGCACGCCTATGGCTGCGAGGTAACCCGCGACGACGCCGTCCGGTTCATCGCGTTGTAGTCCGCTGCCCGTCCGCTCCCGGTCTGCAGGCTCGTCTGCCGTCCCGAAGTGACCCGCGCCGCCGCGGACCGGCCCTTCAAGATGTGCCGTGAGCACTCAAACGGCGGGAAAGCGCCCCAATGCGCCTGCTGGCTAAGGCCTACATCGGCGGCGGGCCCACGCCGAACTGCTCGCCCACCCACATGATCGCGAACACCAGCGCAATCACGATTGCCAGCGCTATCCCGAATCGCATCCAACCGATCGATATCTCCCGCGCCCTGCTTATCACAGCTTTCATGGCAGACCTCCCGCGGTCATCGCACCACCGAGGCTCACGGCCTCGCTCCGTACAACATGCTAAGCAACATCAACGCAATAACTATCAAGACCACCGCCGCCATCCCAAGCACCGCCCGCCCGCACCCCGCCGCGGTGCTTCTTGTATGCCACGGCTTAAGCCTGTAAGGATACCCGTGTCTCATCCCCAGCCCCTAATCCACCGCATCATAACTCCCATGTCTCAACTCTCAACTCTCAACTCCTAACTCACTGCTCACTGCTAACGGCTCACTGCCCACTCCCCACCACCACCTTCACTGCCGACTCCGCCACGCCGTTCCGGCCCCGGGCCACATCCACCGTCGCCACCAGCTTCCAGGTGAACGTCCACGACGTTGTCGAGTCCTTCTCAAGCTCCTTCGCGTCCTGCAGGCGCCTCGGCTCCGCGATGCCTATCGGCATCTTTACCGCGTACGACTGCACCTCGCCCGAGCCCAGCTTCGCCTTGCCGATCAGGCTGCCCGTGCTCCGGACGTGCTTCTCAATCTTGCTCGTCGTCGTGGGCGTCGCCGCTACATAGTCGTTGCTGCGCGTCACTACGCCGCCCTGCAGCGCGGCGCTTCCGCCCATCCCCATCGTGCGCACCGTCTCCGCCTTGGTGAACTTCTCCTCCAGCACCAGTTCCACCACTCCGCCTCTGATCTCCACGCTTCGCTCCGGCCGCACCTCAACGGTTACCTCAATCGTCTCGCCGAGCCTGTACGCCCGGTCATCGAACTTCAGCGTCACAGGCACACTCTTCGATTTGAAAAACATCGGTGCGTCTCCGTGCAATAACGTTATACGTCACAGCCCATCGCCCGCGCATCACACGACTCTGTGATTCTATACCAACTACGTGCCCGGCGCTGCTCAAAGCACTCTCTCCAACCACATCCGCTATGTATTACAGTATCAGATTGTATTACAATGAGTGATGTCCTTACCAAATCATGGGTGGTACGGGAGAAACACACGATGAAGGAAATGAAGACAAGGATTACTCAAAAAGGCCAGGTTACTATCCCTGCCGAAATCAGAAGCCGTCTGGGCCTGAAGCCCAGGGATACCGTCAGATTCACAATGGAGGGCGACATTGTAACTCTCGCGGCGGCAAAGTCCCGGTTACTCGAGGGATTCGGCGCTGTCAAACCTCACAAGCGCCCTGAAGATTGGCGGAAGATTCGCGAGGAAACTGAGAGGGCTATTGCCGAGGATGTAATTCGCGAGGATGTGGAGTCGTGACAACCGCCAGGTTCCTGGATACTAACATACTGCTCAGGTATTTCTCTGGTGATGACAAAACCAAGGCGGAAAAAGCTCTCGCGCTTCTGATGAGGGTGGAGCGGGGCGACGAGAGAGTGGAGACTTCCGTCGTAGTCGTCTGCGAAACCATATTCACGCTCACGAAGTCATATGGAGTCACAAGGTCCGAAGTGAAGAGACTGCTGGCCCCTATTCTTCAAATGAAGAACTTCAATCTGGTCGGCAAGGCCGTTTGCCTTGATGCCCTCGACGTTTTCGAATCAAACAACGTGTCGTTCGCTGACGCCTTCAATGCCGTCTACATGAAGTCCCGAGGCATGACCGAAGTGTATAGCTGGGACTCAGACTTTGACCGACTTGAAGGGGTAACGAGGGTATCCCCTTAGGTCCGACGGATCGTTGGGGTTTGACGATTCTGCGACCGACGGCTTTAGTTGGGCTCTTCGGTACCCCGGCTCTATTCCAGCACCACGACGACCGGCCGCTCCGCCACCGCGTCTCGCGCCATCCGTACATCTACCGTGGTTCGTACCTTCCAGTGAAATGTCCAGGTTGCATGGCCCTCCGCTCCCGCCGCCTTCGACTCCCGCAGGTGCCTCGGATCGGACGCGGCAATCCTCAGGTCGAAACGATAGGACCGTGTCTCCCCGGCCTCTAGTAGGGCCTTCTCAGCGCGCCTGGCGGCGCTGTGCACATACTGTTCGGTCTTGACTGAAGGCAATATCGGATCCGGACGGTACGCGAAGTAACCGAGATGCCCGCTCCCATGCAGCCCGCGGGCGCCGCCCCACCCGACAGTCATCGACTTCTCGGTCTTCGTCAGCCGCTCCTCCAGGACAAGCTCCACTTTGACGCCGGGTATCCCAACCTTCCGGTCAGGCCGGAATCCTTCTGTAACGTCGATGGTCTGCCCGCGTCTGTAAGGCCGGTCCTCGAACTTCAATGTAACCGGCAAGGGTCTGGTCTTGTAGATCATCGCGTCCCCGCTTTCTTCAAATGACACACGAACCGTCGCCGGTTCATTGCGCCTTGCCCGTTCCCTCCACCAGCTCCACGGTCCGCCGCGCCGCCAGCCCCTCGAACACCTCCGCCAACCCCGACGGCCACCGCACCTCAATATCTACCGTCTCGATATCCCCCAGTCCGAAGGTCAGCCACGGGCTGTGCGAGGAATGGAAGGCGCCGCCCGCCCGTACCGTCCCCGCCCATGCCTTCCCGCCGCCGCGCACGGTTACGGCCGCGCCCACGCCGCTCTTGTTGCTTGACATGCCTACCGCCTTGACCGTAACCCAGCTCTTGCCCGAGCCGGTGTTGTGCATCAACACCGGTCGCCCGCCCTTCAGGTAAGCCTCGGACGACCCGACAACAATGTCCACATATCCGTCGTTATCATAGTCCGCCGCCGCTAGGCCATTCACGCCGGGACCGGAGAAATCGTACGTGGCGGCGACTTCGAACCTGCCGTCCCCATTTCCCTTGATCAGGTAACCGGAACCAGTTTGCACCTGCACGTCCTCGATTGCCAAGCCGGAGACGAGGAAAATGTCAGCGTGGCCGTCGTTGTTTAAGTCCTGGAACGCGGCTCCCCAGCTTCTGGCTGAGTATTGCGTGTCCCTGATACCCGCAGCCTGCGATATTTCTACAAAACTCCCCGATGAGGCCTTTCGGAAGAGACTGTTCTTGAACATGTCCCCGTAAGGTCCAACCGGGGGCCTTCCCCAGCCCGTCGAGAAGAGGTCCTCGTAGCCATCGCCATTGTAGTCAGCGAATCCCATGTTCGTACGCATGGAAAGCTCCGGACTCGTGGATGGAGGCACGACAACATTGATCCCGGCCTCAGTAGCAACGTCGGTGAACGTCATGTCACCGTTGTTCCGGTATAGCTCGAAGATGGCCGCACCGAATGAACAACTCCCTACGAGGAGGTCTTGAAGCTGGTCATCGTTGTAGTCCACGAATGCGACTGAGCAACCGGCAGAGGTGTGCGTGAGTCCTGCGTCCCGAGAGATGTTACGGAAGGTGCGATCGCCCCTGTTCAGATACAGGTGGTCCAACGTTGCGCCTGCGGTCGTGGCGCGGGAGCTGGACCTTACGTTCAGTCGGGTCACAACATAGAGGTCCAGAAGGCCGTCGTTATTAATGTCGCCGAATGCGGCGCCCATCGGCGCCTCAATGCCCTGGATGCCCGAGGCTGCAATCACCTCATTGAACGTGCCGTCGCAGTTGTTGACGTATAGCTTCGGACCCGACATCGCTGTCTGCTGCACGCCGCCCGTACCATTCACAAACAGGTCGGCGCAGCCGTCGTTGTTGATGTCCGCCGCGGTTGCGCTCCCGCTGCCGTCGCCGTTGGCCACCCCAGTCTGCCTTGCCACATCCGTGAACGTGCCGTCACCGTTGTTCCTGAATAGCGCATTGTCCGCGCCCTTCGTGTTGGTCAGGTACAGGTCCAGCCAGCCGTCGTTGTCATAGTCAAGCCACGCCGCCCCGGCAAACATGTCCCCGCCGGAGCTGATGCCGAGGCGGTGGAAGTCCAGGGCATCCGAGGCATCCTCAAAAAACTCGTCTTTGAACAGGGGCTTGAAAGGTGGCTCAGGGGCGGGGGAGGGTGCCGCCGCTTCGGTAGGCAAAGGAGTGGCCGGCAGTACATCGGCCCCGGGCTGCGCCGGGCCGCTACAGGCGATAACTGCAACTATTGTAAGGAGCAGAGCGAACGCGGAATGGCGCATGAGTGCCCCTCTAGTGCATGATGCGCTCGATTCTGATGCACTGCGCAACGTCCCGCATCACAGAGTCATGTGATTTCAGGTGGTCTCGGCATCACAGGGAAGTGGCAGGTCGAGTTCCTCAGCACGCTACGGCGTCGCGAAGACGTCCACCGCCTGCACCACGAACCCGGACAGCGGAACGTCGCCCTTCCGTCGCTCCAGGATGCCGCCGATGAGGTTGAAGTCGTCGTTCACGGACGCCGAGATTGATGCAAGGTAGCCCTCCGCTTCGTTGGGGGCGAGCCGGATGAGCCGGTCGTGCACGGTGAGGATTGTCTCCGGGGAGAGCGTGTCCCGCGCGATAAGTTCCGCCTTCGCGTCCGCCAGCAGCGGGTCGTTCAGGACCGCCAGCCACAGGATGATGATCCCGCGCGCGTGCTCCTGCGAAGGGTCCTCCAGGCTGCTCCGCCATATCGCCCGCCAGGTGTCGAACACCTGGCTCGCCGTGGAGTCCGTGGGGATAAGCGTCGCGTTCACGCCGGAGTACTCTCCCAGCCTGCGAATCAGCGCCGCCTCGAAGGCGTACGCCTCAGCCTCCCTTATCGCGCCCGCCGCCGTCTCGCGCAGCGACTTGTCTTGCACAGGGTTGCGGATGCGCTGGCGGGCGTGGCCCGACTCGTGCGCCAGGCTGGCCAGCACGCTCGCCTGCGTCGCGTCGCCGTTCACTACTAGCTCCAGCCCCTCGACGGACCGGTAGCAGCAATACGCCATCGCCTGCTTGAGCTCGATCTCCCCGTTCGACCGCGCGTCCACGGTGTCGTAGTACTCCTGGCGCGACAGTATCGTCGGTATCCACCCGTCCTGCTGCGGCGTCCGGCCGGTGAGCAGGTAGTAGCCGGTCTCGTAGACCTCAAGGACGCCGTCCCGGAAGTCTTCTTTAATTGCTTCGATCTCCTCGCGGAAGACGACCGTGGAGTCCCCGATCGTGCTGATGTTCGTGGAGAGGATGAAGTCCAGCCGCTTTCGGACCTCTTCCGGGCCAAGCGGTGTGAACGGAGGCCGCGCGGACGGCGCTGCCGGGGCGCCCGACGATTCGAACGTCGCCGGCATTCCCGCCTTCAGCGCGTACACGTGCCGGTCCCGCGAGCCCAAATAGACCGTGTCCCGCCCATAGGCCGGCGCAGACCTCACCTCGCCGCCGGTCCTGTAGGTCCAGGCCGTCTCGCCGTTCGCCCGGTCCACGGCGTAGAGATGCCCGTCCTGCGAGCCGAAGTAGAGCAGCCCTCCCGCCAGCAGAGGTTTCGTCCTCACCGGCCCTCCCGCCTTCGCCCGCCACACCAGCCGCCCGGTCGAGACGTCGAAGGCATAGACATAACCATCATCCGACCCGATTACTACGAGGTCCCCGTACGTAGTCGGCGACGAGAGAACAGGGCCGTCCGTCCGGTATCCCCAACGAAATTCTCCAGTTGTGGCACTGAAAGCGTAGACGTACCCATCCCAATCACCGGTAATCACCAGCCCGCCGTACACCGCCGGTGTGGTAATCGTCGCACTTACGATTTCGGTCTTGAATTTCAGAGTACCTGTGTTTTTGTCGAGGGCGTACAGGTGCTCGTCGTACGAGCCTAGGTACACTGTGTCTCCGTACACGGCCACCGCGCCGGGCAAGTCGCCTGCGGTGGCGTATTCCCAGACCTTCGCGCCGGTTGCGGCGTCGATCGCATATAAGTAGTTATTGTCCGACCCTACGTACACAATCCCGCTTTCCACGACCGGCGAAGCCCACACTCTGTCACCGGTGTTGAACCGCCATATCTCCTGGCCGGTCCCCGAGTTCAACGCGTACACATGCCCGTCCAGCGATGTGGTGTAGATCGCCGATCCCACCACCACGGGCGTCCCGAACAGCGGCCCGGTCGCCAGGTACCGCCACAGAAGGTCGCCGGAGATGGTGTCTATCGCGTACAGGTAACCATCCTGTGATGCAATAAACACCACGCCGAACGCAAACGTGGGCGACGCGTCCACCCAGTTGCCCGTCCGAAACCGCCAGATCAGGTCGCCGGCGACCGGCGCGTGCATAGGCGAAGGCGTGGCTGTCGGTGATGGCGTAGTAGTCGGTGTCCGAGTCGGCGTGGACGAAGGGACCGCTGTGAAGGTGGGTGACGGCGATGTTGTTGGGCTCGGGGTCGGCGACGGAGTGGGCGACGGCGTTGCGGTAGCCGGGGAGGGGATTGCCGTTGGGAAGGGCGTCGGGGAAGGAGACGGCGAAGGCTCGAGCGAAGACGTACGGGTAGGGGACGCCGTTGCCGTGCCGGTCGGCGCGGCCGTCGCGGGGGCCGCCGCCTGTGTGGGCGACGGCGTGTCGGCAGCGGGCGACGGTGTAGCGGTGGTGGCATACGGGGTCGACGCAAACGCAATCGGCGTCGGCGTCGCGTCGTCGCCGCACGCCCATGACGCCGCGAGCGCCAGCGCGGCGGCCAACGGCACAGCAATTCTTTTGATCGTCCGGCGTTTCAAGGACCCATCTCTCGGTGAATGTGGCACAAGTATGGCGAAAAAGTGCGCGCAATTGTTTCAGGGTGCAGGGCGCGCGTAGAAATTGTAACGAGGGGTCGTTTCGGACAGGTAGCAATTCCGTTGCGCCCGTCGCGCATCTAAAGGTATGGAAGGGCCGCACTCGCCGTATCGTGCGGCGTCTGGTATCTTAATCAGTGGCCGCGCCAACCTGGCCATTCGAAGGGACCCTAAATGACAACCAGCAACATCGAAAACGTGATCATCATCGGCAGCGGACCGGCCGGCCACACGGCCGCGCTCTACACTGCACGGGCCAACCTGAAGCCGCTCGTCATCGAGGGGCTCACTCCGGGTGGGCAGCTCACGATCACCACCGAAGTGGAGAACTTCCCCGGCTTCGTACACGGCATCCAGGGGCCTGAGCTCATGGTCATCTTCAAGGAACAGGCGGAGCGCTTCGGCACGCGCTACGTCATGGGCAACGTTACCTCCGTCGACCTCTCCAGGCGCCCGTTCAAGGTGGTTGTGGAGGAGGAGACGACCTACTACGCGTGCGCTCTGATCGTTGCCACAGGCGCAACGGCCAGGCTCCTGGGGCTCCCTTCCGAGAAGCGACTTATGGGCAACGGCGTCTCAGCCTGCGCTACGTGCGACGGCTTCTTCTTCCGCGAGCGGGAGGTCTATGTCGTGGGTGGCGGCGACACGGCGATGGAAGAGGCTACCTTCCTGACCAAGTTCGCCAGCAAGGTGCACGTGGTGCACCGCCGCGAAGAGCTGCGGGCATCCAAGATCATGCAGGAGCGCGCATTCAAGAACCCAAAGATCGATTTCGTATGGAACACCGTTGTGGATGACATCCTCGGTGTGGAACAGGGCGTCGTAACCGGCATACGCCTGCGCAACATAGTCACGGGCAAGGTGGAGGACCGCCCCGCGGACGGCGTCTTCATGGCCATCGGCCACAAGCCCAACACGGAGCTCTTCGCCGGCCAGCTCGATATTAACGAGAGCGGCTACATCATCACCCGCAACGGCACGAAGACGAATGTTGAGGGAGTCTTCGCGGCCGGCGACGTGCAGGACTGGGTCTACCGGCAGGCGATCACCGCCGCCGGCACCGGCTGCATGGCCGCAATCGACGCCGAGCGGTTCCTGAGCGAGCACGAGGAAGAGGCGCACGCAGACCGCGCTGCGGTCACACAAAAGAAGGCCTAGCACCGCCCATGCCGGATATCGATGTCGGCAATTCCGTATCTTTTGGACTGGACAGGGACCAGCAGCTCATCGTAGGCGGGATTCTCCTGCTCATGGTGCTGCTGCTGGTGCTGAACCGCCTCCTCTTGCGGCGCGTTTACCTCAAGGCAACCGGCAAGCTTGTCCGGAGGCCCGTCTTCAACGCCGTGGATGCGGATGACTCAACGATCGCTCGGTGGTTTGAGACGGCCATCGCCCTCCTCATAGTCGCTATCGCGGCGTCTTCCGTTCTATGGGCGCTCGAAGCAACCGGCGTGGATGTCGACGCCGTAACCGCCGGCATCCGCGACGCCTGGTCCGGCGCACTTCGCTGGCTGGGCCCGCGCGCTCTGCGGATAGCCATTCTCGTCGCGGTCGCATATGTTCTGAATCGCGCGTTCCACGGCGTCATACCGCCTCTGATGCGGAAACAGCTCCAGCGCGGCAAGTCCGGCATCGAGCTTGAGGAAGCCACCAAGCGCGCCGCCGCCCTCACCGAGGTGGCCCAGAACCTCATGACGGTGCTCATCGCCACTATCGTGTTCATCACCGCGCTGGCGGAGCTCGGCATCAATATCGCCCCTATTTTAGCCACGGTGGGTATCGCGGGCATCGCCCTCGGCTTCGGCGCCCAGCATCTGGTCAAGGACCTCATATCCGGCGCGTTTATTATCGGCGAGAACCAGTACGGAGTCGGCGACGTCGCCGCGGTGGGCGGCAAGACCGGTCTTGTGGAGTCGGTCAACCTCCGCCGCACCGTTCTCCGCGACCTGGACGGCATCGTTCACATCATCCCCAACGGCGAGATAACGACCGCCAGCAACTATACTCGCAACTTCTCCCGCGTGAACCTGGACATACGCGTTTCGTATCAGGAAGACCTGGACAAGGGCATCCGCGTGATCAACCGCGTGGGCTCCGAGGTGGGTAAGGACGACTACTTCAGCCAGATGATCATCGAGTCGCCGCAGGTCCTGCGGGTGAACAGCTTCGACGACTCCGGCGTTGCCATCAAGGTGGTCGGCGTCACGAAGCCCATCCGGCAGTGGGAGGTGACCGGGGATCTCCGCCGCAGGCTCAAGCGCGAGTTCGACCTGGAGGGGATAGAGATACCCGTGCCGCACCTGCTCGTCCACTGGGGCGACGGAGCGCATCCGCGTGCTAATGCCGAGTACCGACCACCCACGATTGGCCGCGCCGGGCACGACGGCACGCAGGCGCCGATCACCGCGCAGGACCCCTCTATCACTCAGTCTCGTGCGGAGGAAGCGGCGGCACGGGCAGCGCAACGGGCCGTCGAAAACGTCCTGCTGCATCGCGACGCAGTGCGAGAGGTACTTCGCATCCGCCCGTCTTGCCTCTTCACCGATATAGACGGCACCCTCGCCCGGAATGCGCTCACACCGGCTTCCGTGAAGATCACTCCCGCAGTGCGGGAGGCCCTGGGGGTTATCTCCCAGCACATCACCGTGGAGATCCTCACCGGCCGCGACATCGCCTCGGCGCGCGCGCTGATCGGCCTGAACTCAGTCGTTTACGCCGGCAACCATGGCTTTGAGGTGTGGGAGAAGGGGAATATCACCATTCCCCCGGACGCACGCGCCCTCTCCCGGCGTATGAACACCCTGTCGCGGGAGGCGAAGTCCGCGCTGGCGTCGGACCCGAGCATTTCCGTCGAAGACAAGAACTACTCTGTGGCCATCCACTATCGCAAGGCGCACGACCCTGAGATCTCCAGGCAGGCCATCCTGGCGTACCTTGCCAACGAGCCTCAGGCGAAGGGCTTCCTTATCCAGGAAGGCAACATGGCCGTCGAAGTGAAGGCTCAGAATGAAGCCGACAAGGGCAGGGCGCTCAAGGAGACCATCTCCCGCCAGGGCGCCCGCTCCGCCCTGGTAATCGGCGACGACTTTACGGACGTGGACGGCTTCAAGATCCTAAGGAAGCTCCGTGACGAGACCGGACTGGCCGGCCTCGCCATTGCCGTGCGTGGCACCAGGGCGCAAAAGCAGCTCTTCGACAACGCCGATTTCCAGCTTGCCGACGCCGAAGAGGTCGAGCTCTTCCTGACATGGCTGGCGGCGGAGCTTGAGCGCTCCGCGTGATGGTATAATCTCCTTCGGCGTTCAACACACCTGCCGGGGGGCGCTCGCCGTCAACGTCATCGACTGAGGTAGCAAATGGCGAAAATCGACGGGCTGGAGCTTTACCGCAAGATCGGCGTCAAGCCGGTCATCTCGGCGGCCGGTACGACGACACTCTATGGCGGCACCAAGGCCCGCCCGGAAGTCATGGAGGTCATGGCGAAGACCTCCAATATCATGGTGAACATTGACGAGCTTAACAAGGCGGCCGGCAAGGTGCTGGCGAAGTATACCGGCGCGGAGGCCGGCCTGGTGACCAGCGGCTCCGGTGGCGGCCTGGTGCTGCAGGCGGCGGCGGTTATCGCCGGCGCGGACCCCAAGAAGATGGTGCAGCTCCCGGACGCTAGCGGGCTCAAGAACGAGATCATCATCCACAAGAGCCACCGGTTCGCCTACGACCAGCTCTACCGCGCCGCCGGCGCGAAGTTCGTGGAGATCGGCGACGGCCGCCGCTGCTACCCCTGGCAGCTCGAAGCCGCCTTCACCGAGCGCACCGCAGCCGTGGCGTACCTCTTCGCCGCGTTCGTCTCCCAGCGCGCGCTGCCGCTCGAGCAGGTGTGCGAGATCGCCCACAAGCGCGGCGTGCCCGTCATCGTGGACGCCGCCTCCACGCTCCCGCCTCGCGCCAACCTGCGCAAGTTCATCGCCCAGGGCGCGGACCTGGTGCAGTTCAGCGGCGGCAAGGGCATCCGCGGGCCCCAGGGCACCGGCATACTCGTCGGCAGGTCCGATCTCATCGAGGCCGCCTTTGCAAACGGCTCTCCTCACCAGTTCCTCGGTCGCGGCCTGAAGGTCGCGAAAGAGGAGATCATGGGGCTGCTGACGGCGCTCGAGATCTTCGTCAACGAGGACGAAGCCGCCGAGACGAATCGGTACACCGAGATGTGCCGGCGGGTGGTGGACGCTCTCATCGAGATTCCGGGCATCAAGGTGTCAGTGGAGCACGACGGCCACAGCTACCATGTGCCGACGGCGCTCATCGAGTTCACTCACGACTGGAAGGGCCCAAGCCGCGATACGATCATGAGCAATCTCGATAACGGCGATCCCCATATCTACCTGCACCGCCTTGGCGACCCCGACGAGCTGGCCGTGGAGCCGATCAACCTGGATGACCAGGAGCTTGAGATCGTCATCCGCCGCCTGCGCGAGGAGATGCTGAAGCCGGTGAAGAGGTAGGCCACGCGGATTCGGTACCAAGCGACGGGCGTCCCGATGCATCGGGACGCCCTGTCTTTTTGCCATGCCGGCGCAGGGGCTGATAGCATTGGAGGGAAGCTGCGGTGGTGAGCTGACGGGTTGCGGAGTCCCACCCTCACCCTTTGCGCAAAGCCGCAAAGGCCTCTCCCTCAAAGGGAGAGGAGGGGATCCCTCTTCTCCCTTGAGGGAGAAGGTGGCCGAAGGCCGGATGAGGGTGGGTCCAGCCTACAGATTACCTAGCCATCGCCATCGCGCCCTTTGAAATTCATCCAGGTCATTGCCTTGCTCAAACCGGCCATTCTCTTCGCCCTCGCCCTGACGCTGCTGACAGCGTGCGGTAAGGACGCGCCCGCCACACCCGTGCCGGCCACCGCCACGCCCGCGCCGACAGCTACCGCCGCGCCGTCTCCCACCCCGTTCGTAATAGAGCCCGGGCACGACCCCGGCCAGACGATGTACGCTCTCATGGATGCCGGTATGCCCGGCCCTTCGTCCGTCGGTCCCAGTCCCCACGACCGCCTGCGGCAGGCGCTGGCGTCGGCCACTCGCAACAGGGACACGTCGCAGGCGCCCGTCCTCGTGGAGCTCTTGCGCCTCGTCCCTTCTCAGCAATTCCGCGAGGATATCACCGCCGCACTGCTCGTCCTGACCGGACTGGAGGCCGGGGCTGCGCCGGCCGGATGGCTGGAGTGGGAGGAGTGGCTGGGTCTGAACCTGGTCGATTACCTCCCCCCGAAGGGCTACGGCGCGTGGAAGGCGGAGCTATACTGGCGCTTAGACCCGGCGCTGGGCGACCTGCTGGTCGGAATGGAGGAGACGGCCCGGATAGACCTCACGGAGCTCCTCTGGTCCGGCGCGCGCCTCGGAGACGTTGCGCCGCTCGATTCCCCGCGGTCAGTCCCGGCGTCTGCGGCCAGGTTCATGCTCCCCACGGACCGCGTGATCGGCGTATCGATCGATGGTGAGCACCGCGCATACCCGCTTCGGATCATGGCGGCGCACGAGGCGGCGAACGACGAGCTTGCCGACGAGCGCATCGCCGTGGCGTACTGTCCCCTCTGTGGCTCCGGCAACGTTTTCTCCGCGAATTTGAATCGGTCAGACCTCGAGTTCGGGAGCGCAGCGCTTGTCTACCGTAGCTCCAGCCTGCTGTACGACCACGCCACCCGCACGGTCTGGAGCCAGCTAACAGGGGAGGCAGTCATAGGCCCGTTGGCAGTGGAGAGAGAGGTACTTCGCCGGTACCCAAGCGTCATGACCACCTGGGCCGAGTGGATGGGCGAACACCCGGACACAACTGTGCTGGACATCGATACCGGCCTCGCGCCGCCGGAGGCCTACCCGCCCGGCCCGCGCACCGACTCCATCTATTACGGCTATGTTGAGTCGGAGTCCCTGCTCTTTCCCGTGTGGAACAGGAGCGCGGCCCTGCCGCTCAAGGAGATGGTCTTCGTCGTCAGGGAGGAGGACCAGTTGGGCGTGGCTTACAAGGCCTACCCGCTGTCTGTAATGCGCCGCAAGCGCATTGTGAACGACCGAATAGGGCAGACCGACTACATCGTCGTCGCGTCGGCCAACACCGACTCCGTAAAGGTCTACGAGCGGCGCGGCCGCTACTTCACCATCACGGGCAGCGTCGCGTTCAGCGGCGGCTTCCCCACGGAGCTCATCGACCGCACGTCCGGAGCGCGCTGGACCATAGGCGAAGACGCGATGGTTCGCGTGGACGACCCCGGCAAGAACGTTGACCGCCTTCCCGGCGTCACCTCCTACTGGTTCGCCTGGCACACCATCCATCCCGACACGAGGGTGTACACCTTCGACGAGGGAGGGTAGGGGGGAGGAGAATAGTGAATTGGGAATAGTGAATAGTGAATTGGGGAAGAAGTCAGGATTGGGTATTAGGCACATGAGCCGTGTCCCTGCAAGGAATCATCCTTGTGTTTGCGGCTCGTTCATATAACCGGTGCCGGACGCATCTTCGATTTCTGTCTTCACCCCGTGATTGGCCCAGACCGCGGCAAAGGTTTTTGCCATGGTTCGGGCGTCACGCTTGGTCCGGGTAAGCACGTCGAAACTCGCGCCGCCCTGGACTACCACTTCACTTTTCTTGCCGATATCGGACCAAAGCCGGCTTTCGTCGTACTTTGTTCCAAGAGCAGCGCTAGTCGAATCCAGCTCGAGATCTTTGGACAGGAACACGTAAGCATCGTACACCATGTATCCCATCTTCTTGGCGAAGTCATAGACATCGTAGAAGATTTCGCAGCCGTTTTGAGCCGTAAGCTCAAAAATGAGTGTGACGTATGAAGACTCTTGGGCAATTGCTCTGTAGGACGTTCCGGCGGAGTTGAACAGACGACTGCAACGTCTGATATCGCGCTCCGGGACGGATGAATACCACCGGAGTAACGCGACGCCGCGCCCGTTTTGCCGCAAGACTTCGTCCATCATGTCTTCAAGTAACGGCGTCCAGGCGCCTTCAGCCATCCCCATGGGAATGATGCCAAACAGCTTCCGTGGCTCTAGACTGCGGAACTCTCCTTCGACCGCGACAATCCATTTGAACGGCAACTGCGAAGGCGAAGCCTCTTCGATGCAAAACGCGACTTCTTCAGGGATATATGGCTTTTCGTTCGTCATGCGCCGCATTCTAGCTCATCCGGCGCGCGTCGCGGGCGGCGCGTGGTACAATCCGTGTCGAAATTGGCCCTATTCTCCGTAATCTGCTCCGATGGAATTCGGAGCCCCTGACCAACCAAACTATAGAGGAGCCCCGGATCCTATCGGGGCGGATAATCTCAGAGGTCACGATGCTCGATCTTTTCAAGGTGCCGCCATCCGATCAGGTGCTCATAACCCACGAGTCCCTCCGCCGCTCCACGGCCGCGTTCTTTGAGGCGATGGGCGAGACGCAGGAGAACGCGAAGACCGCCGCAAACACGCTGGTGACTGCCGACCTGCGCGGCGTGGAGAGCCACGGCGTGTCCAACATGATGCCTTACTACCTCAAGTACTACGCCGACGGCTCCATCCGCTCGGACCACAAGGAGAAGATCGTCAAGGAGGCGCTTGCCACCGCGATGATGGACGCCGACAAGGGCCTCGCAATAATACTGGGTCCCAAAGCGATGAGCCTGGCTATCGAGAAGGCGAAGAAGACCGGCGTGGGCGTGGTCATCATGCGCAACGCCGGCCACTCCGGCGCAATCGGCACACACGCGATGATGGCCGTCGAGCACGATATGATCGGCATGTGCATGACGGCAGGCGGGATGCGCGTCCTGCCTACATTCGGCGCGGAGGTACGGCTGGGCACCAATCCCATCGCCGTCGCGGCGCCGGCCGGCAAGGAGATACCCTTCCTTTTCGATGCCGCCACGTGCAGCGTCGCGCATAACAAGATCCGTTTGGCACAGCGACTGAAGGTACAGGTGCTGGGCGGGTGGATAGCGGACGACGACGGCACGCCCATAATGGAGCCGCACGACCCACCGCCGCACGACGAGCCGCTGCTGCTTCCCCTGGGCAGCACGCGCGAGATGGGCTCGCACAAAGGCTACGGCTTCGGCCTCTTCCCGAACATCTTCGGCACGGTGTTGTCCGGCACATTCCCGCCCATGGTGACCGGCATCCGTACCAACGAGCACTACTTTGCAGCGTACAATATCGCGGCGTTCGTGGATGTGGCGGAGTTCAAGGAAAAGATGGACCGCATGCTCCGCACGCTGCTGGAGACGAAGCCCGCCCCGGGCCACGACCGCGTCATTTACCCCGGCATCATAGAGCACGAGGAGGAGCAGAAGCGCCGCAAGTACGGCATCCCCCTCCACAAGGACGTGGTCAAGTGGTTCGAGGACCAGGGCAAAAAGTACCGCATCACGGAGCTTGAGCGCTCGAAGGTCAAGGCGTAGGGGCGGGCACATTGCCTCCGAGCAAGCACGCACGGAAGACCCCCGAAGTGGACGTCTTCATGGCGAAGCTGGACCACCCGCTGAAGGCGGAGGTGCAGGCGGTCCGCGAGATCATCAGGGGCGTGAGCGGCGGCGTCACCGAGCAGATCAAATGGAGCGCGCCGTCATTCAGCTACAGTGACGTGGGATACATCGCCACATTCAACCTGCGCGATACGAAGCGCGTCCACCTGATCTTCCACAACGACGCGATCGCCAGCGTTAGCAGCCCGCTGTTTGAGGGCGACTACAAGGACCGGCGCATGGCTTACTTCGCCGGCATGGCTGACATTGAATCGAAGCGCGAGGCGCTTGCGGCGGCGGTCAGAGACCTGATAGCGCTGATGGACAAATAGCGGTTGCTCTACAGCCAGTTACGAAAACCAGGGAGAATGTAAGACACATGCTCAATATGAATTCGGTAATGATCGGCACCACGCAGCTCCCCGCGATGGCGGAGTTCTACAAGGCTCTGCTGGGCAAGCCCGAATACCAGGAAGAGGGGTGGTACGGCTGGCAGGCGGGGAGCACGCATATCTCGGTCGGCGTCCACTCCGAAGCCAAGGGCAAGTCGAAGGACCCTGTGCGCGTGATGATGAACTTCGAGACGCCGAAGGTGAAAGAGGAGTTCGCGCGGATTAAAGCCATCAAGGGCGCCGCGGTGGTCAAGGAGCCGTAAGAGATCCAGGGAATGTGGATCGCCACTTTCGCGGACCCCGACGGCAACAACCTCCAGCTCATGAGCCCCTGGGACGCCCCGAAGTAGCCGGTTCCCAGGCAAGTAACGCACCTGCGTTCGAACTATGTTAAAGGCAACATTTAACATACGAGCGAAATAGTGTTATATTAAAGGTAACCTTTAATATGGCGTGAATATCGCACCATGTTAAAGGCTGCCTTTAATTACTACGGGGAAGTCTTGTCAAATGGCCACACGTGCCCCTGTGTCAGGGCGGGCAGGGCAATACATCATGCAGCCCCAGGGCTATCGCGCCTTCATACCGGCGCTTTTGCCTCCGGAGCCCCCTGTAGAACTTGGAAACCGAATGCCCAGGCTGCTATCCGAGGCAGACATAGCATTGGGCCGACTGGATGGCTCGGTTCAGACCCTTCCCAACCCGGACCTCTTTGTCTTCATGTACGTTCGCAAGGAAGCGGTGCTTTCCAGTCAGATTGAAGGGACTCAAAGCTCACTACAGGACGTGCTTGCCGCCGAAGCGCAGATCTATGCCGCCGACCGCCCACAAGACGTTGGAGAGGTGGTTAACTACGTTAACGCCATAAACTACGGACTGGAGCGGCTGTCATCGTTGCCGGTTTCCGTGCGGCTCATCAGAGAGATCCACGAAAAGCTCCTGGCGGGCGTACGAGGTTCGCACCTTGCCCCCGGGGAGTTGCGCCGCACTCAGAACTGGATTGGGCCGGCCGGAGCTCCTTTGTCGGCGGCGACCTTCGTGCCGCCTCCAGCGAACGAGGTGCCACAGGCGCTTGGAGACCTGGAGCGATTCCTCCACGGTGACGATTCATCGCCGCTGCTTGTCAAGATCGGCCTGGCGCACGCCCAATTTGAAACAATTCATCCTTTCCTGGATGGCAACGGGCGTGTGGGTCGATTGCTTATCACCCTGCTGCTTTCCGAGCGTAACGTGTTGCTCAAGCCCGTTCTTTACCTGTCCCACCATTTCAAGCTACACCGGGCGGAATACTATGACCGACTGCAGGCGGTAAGGGACTCTGGAGACTGGGAAGGCTGGCTGGAGTTCTTCCTCAGGGGCGTTGCTGCGGTAAGCGCCCAGGCGACGGAGACTGCAAGGAAAATATTGCTGCTTCGAGAAGCACACCGCAGTCTGATTGCTGACCGTCTTGGCCGTGTAGCCGGCAACGGCCACCGCACCCTCGACCTGCTGTTCGAGCGGCCGATCATTTCGGTTGCTGAAATCCGGGAGCTGACAAGGACCAGCTTCCCTGCGGCGAATCTGCTTGTGGGGAAGTTAATTGAAATAGGCGTCCTCAGCGAAATGACCGGCCGCGTGCGCCATCGTCGTTTCAGATACCACGACTATATTGCGCTGTTCGAAGACGGGCAGAGCTAGCCCGCACACTTCAAAACACCAGCGGCCCCGACAGATGTCGGGGCCGCTGGCTGGGTGGCGGCTATTCTCTTGTCTTCATCCCTCGGCTGTTAGCCGACTGCTGACTGCCTACTGCTGACTGCTGACTCCAGAACGCCTACTGCTGGCCGGCAGGCGTGCGAGCCCTCTCACCGTTGGTGTACCACGTGTGGTGGGCGGCTGAACTGGCGGGCGCGGCGGCGGCGGGGGCCGCGGCGGGCGCGCTGTTCGGGAGCACCGCATTGATCCGCTCGAACAGGGACGAGGCGCGCTCGACAGTCGAATCGTCGATATCCTTCCTCATCTCCACGTGCTTCTGCAGCAGCAGGGAGGCGGGCCGGTACGTCTCGAACTTGCCTCCGGCGATGGCCTCGTTGCGGAAGTAGTTCGTCAGCCTCTGAACGATCCTGGGGCTGGCGTCGTTGATCGTCTTCATCGTCAGCTCGTGGCGGAGGTCCTTGCCGTAGGACTCGTTCACCAGCTTCAGGTAGAAGCTGGGCTCGAACACGTCCTCCATGTCCGCCTCGCGCACCTTTGTGATCTCGACAACCTTGATGCCGTTGCGGATGGCGCCGGAGTTCGAGGTATCGATGCGCCGCTTGCTCTTGGCGGTGACGTCCATCAGGACGGCCACGTTCATGTAGTTGTCGCCCAGGAGCGACAGGTACATCGGCAGGTTATCTGCCCCGCCTACGGGTATGACTACCCAGCGCGGGTCCAGGCGGGCGCGGCCCCTGGACGAGGTGATCTCGCTGAGGACCTGCAGGTACAGCATATCCGACGGGCTGTTGACCAGCAGGCAGTTCGGGGCCATGAAGAGCGACTGTGCCAGGCCGAAGCCGAGCGCGACCTGCAGCGGGAACACCGTCTCCTTGTCGTGCGAGCCGGGGTCGTCCGTGATGATCGTGCCGCGGTCGCCCATGTCTTGCACCGTGCGGACGGCGGCCAGCTTGTCCAACTCGATCATGAACGGGGAGTGCGTGCTGTACACCACCTGGTACTTGGGAGACAGGCGCTCGTTGATGAAGCGCAGGAAGTCGTACTGAGCCATGGCGTGCAGGTTCAGGCCCGGCTCATCGAAGAGCAGGATCATGTTGTGCTTCTCGCCGCTGGCTTCCAGGCCGGAGAAGTAGGCCAGGAAGGAGAAGAACCAGACGAAGCCCTTGGAGCGCTCGTCGAAGGGCACCGAGACGCGGTGCTTGTTGTTCCAGATGCGGATGTGCATGATCGTCCCCTCGTTGAGCGGGGGCAGATCGTTCGGGTTGGCCTGGGAAAGGTCGAACTCCACGCGGAGCTCGCGGTTCTGCTGCCAGTACTTGAAGACATCGTCCGAGATATTGATGGAGGCGGACTCCAGCTCGGCCTTCAGGTGCTCGTAGTTCGTCTCGGCCTCCAGGTCCTCGAGGTCAGCGCCAACGAGCGAGATGAGCGAGAGGAATGTGCGGTCGGCGTCGTCCAGCTGGTTGCCGGCCTCGGCGCGGCGGCGGATGTCCGGAATCGAGATGCGGCCGCGCAGCGTGCTGTAATCATCGAAGTAGACGAATACGGGCAGGTGCTTCTCAAGGTACGTCGCGACCTGGTCGCGCATGGGCGTCTTGTACCGGGTGGCGATGTCGATCAGCAGGTTCTCCACGACGGAGGGCTTGATGTCCAGCGCCTCCAGGATGGAGACGAGCTGGGCGAAGGTGGTGGCCTTTCGCGTTCGCTCGCGGATCTCGACGGGCAGGTTGGCGCGATCGCAGGCGTTCTGGACGGCGGCCTGCTCGTTGATGTCCATAACCCAGCGGCGCCGGTTCTGGTAGTCCTTCTCCACGACGACGATGTTGGTCTTCAGGACGCCGGGACCCATGTCCGCCTCGATCTCCTTGACCTCGCCCTCGGTCAGCTCAAACTCAACGCGGATGACAACGGAGGGGTTCTCGTTGTGGACCCTCTTGTAGCGAACGTAACCCTTGCGCGGGTAGTCCTTTAGGTCGAAGCCCTCGGACACGCCGGAGACCGGGTTGAGCTTCTTGAGAGCACTCAGGAAAGCGGTCTTGCCGGACTCGTTCTTGCCCAACATGCAGGTAACATTTTCAATATTGACCCATCCGGAATCGTCGATGCTCTTATAATCTGTAACCCGAGCCCTCGTAAGCTTCAAAGCGTCCTCCTATCCTTGATTCGGCAAAGCGTTTGCGTTGGTTGATGGCGTACGGATAGGTTAAAGAAGGGTTCCGGAGAGGCGCAAGCGGTTTTGGGTGGTTAGTTAGACATTTTCTTAGAAATTGGTCAGAATCCTCTTCTTCCTTTCTCCCCCTTGACGGGGGAGATGCCGCCGCTTTGGGCGACAGAGAGGGTGACCGGGTTTGGGGTGGGTGCCCCAAATCCGCACACGCCACGCCCTTGATTCCGCCCGCAAGTGGTAATATTCCCGCGAGGGAAGGCTTATGAGACGGCGCCTCCAAACACTGCTGTTCGCGCTTGCCGTTGTGGCGGGGCTTGCCGCCCCGGCAATGGCGCGCGGCCAGGAGGGCGGCCGGCACGCCGCGGTCATCCGCGTGGACGACACTGTCCAGCCGGTGGTCGCGAAGTACGTATCGAGGGCGATGCGTGACGCGAGGGCGGACGGCGCTTCGCTGATCGTGATTGAGCTGGACACTCCGGGCGGCCTTCTTGGGGCGACCCGCGACATTGTGGAAGAGATCATGGAGTCCGATGTCCCGGTGGTGGTATACGTCACGCCGTCCGGCGCGGAGGCCACGTCTGCCGGCGTGTTCATCGCCGCCGCGGCGCACGTCTCCGCGATGGCGCCGGGGACCAGTATCGGCACGGCCACCGGGAGCATCGAGGGGAACACGGAGTTCGGCGCGGGGGAGCCGGTGACTGAGGAGGCGCGGGTGGCCTACGCGCTGCTGAGGGCCATATCCGAGGCGCGCGGGAGGCCTCTTGCCCCGCTGGAGCAGACGGTCTTCCGGTGGGAGTCCTTCACGGCGATGGAGGCGCTGGACCACGGCATCATCGACCTGGTGGCGGACGACCTGCCGGGCCTGCTGATCGCAATGGACGGTCGCACGGTGACGGTCAGCCGCGCACCCGTGACGCTCTCCACCGCCGGCCTGGCGGTCCGCGCCCTTGAGCAGAAGCCGCTCGAGAAGTTTATCAAGTTTATCTCGAGCCCCAACGTCGCTTTCCTCCTGATTGCTTTCGGCGTAGTGGGCCTTCTCATTGAGCTCATAACGCCCGGAGTGGGCGTGCCCGGAGTGGTGGGAGCGCTGTGCCTGGCGCTTGCGTTCATCGCCCTCGGGAACCTGCCGGTTAACTTCGCCGGCGTGGCGCTTCTCCTGGTCTCGGCTGGGCTTTTCCTGATAGAGGTAAAGACGCCGGGGCTCGGCGTATTTGCCGCTGGAGGAGGGATTGCGTTCATTCTCGGCGCATTTTTTCTCTTCGGCGGCCTCTCCACGCCGCCGATTGAGACACCGAGCTTTCGCGTCAACCCGCTGCTCATAGTGAGCGTGACCGCCGTTATGGTCGGCGCGCTCGTCTGGCTGGCGCGCGAGATCATGGCGGCGAAGAAGCTGGCGGAGTCCACGTCTGAAAGCGTCCTTTCGTCTTTCGTCGGCCAGACCGCATACGCGATAACGGCGATTGCGCCGACCGGGAGCGTCACCCTGGCCGGCGAGGCGTGGAGCGCGCGGGACATCTCATCCCGCGGCGTGGGGCAGGGGCAGCCGATGAAGGTAGTGCGGGTGGACGGCCTCACGCTGGAGGTGGAGCCGGAGGCTGGGCAGGGGACGGGCGAGGAACCGGGCCGGGAGAGCGTCAAAGGCGACCCGGCCGCGCGAACGGAGACGGAATTCGATGCTACGGCGCAGCGACCCTCGCCGACCACGATCGGCAAGGCGCCCAGGCGCGAAGCGTTGCCGGATGGCCTCACCGCGCGGGAGGTGGAGGTGTTGCGCAAGGTGTCGCAGGGGCTGACCAACTCGCAGGTTGCTGCGGAGCTGCACATCAGCATCAACACCGTCACCCGTCACCTGACGAACATCTACACCAAGACCGGCACGAGCAACCGTGCCGAAGCCGCCACTTACGCCGCCCGCCACGAGCTGGTCTAGGGTTGCTTCACGGCCGCGGCATCCCGGCCCACGCCTAGCGTGCGGAGGACCATTGTGGCAAGGTCCACGGTCCGGACCGGGCGCGCGGACCCAAGGGCACGGTCGCAGAAGCGGAAGGTGACTGCAGGGTAGACTATCCTTCTCCGACTCCGACGTTGATATCCCACACCAGTACTTCGGCGCCGGTGCGGCCGGCGATTAGCTCAGGCGCGCCGGCGAGGGTCAGGCGGGCGGAGTCGCCCTCGCGGAGATCGCCGCCGCCTTCGAGCACGGCCGCGCCCTGCGCAATGTATACATGAGCAAACTGCGAGTCAGGGATGGTGACGGCGCCCCCGGGCGCGAGCCTGCCGACCCACAGCACCGCGCCCTGCTGGCGGATGCGGATTGCCGCGTGGTGGTCGCGGCCGGAGGCCAGGGGTACCAGGCCGCCGGCGGCGAGTTGTGGGTTGATGTCCATCTGCTGGTAGCTGGGGTCTATAGATTCCGTGTCCGGCAGGACCCACATCTGAACCAGGCGAACGACCTTGTCCTGCGAGGGGTTCTTTTCCGAGTGCCAGATGCCGCGGCCGGCGCTCATTCGCTGGGCCAGCCCGGGATAGATGACGTCACTGTTGCCCAGGGTGTCCTTATGCTCGAGCTCGCCTTCGAGCACCCAGGTCACTATCTCCATGTCCCTGTGCGGGTGCGTGTCGAACCCCGTCCTCGGCTGCACCACGTCGTCGTTGTTGACGAGCAGCAGCCCGTGGTTGGTGTTTTCCGGGTCGTAGTGCCACCCGAAGCTGAAAGAGTGCCGTCCCTGGAGCCACGACGTCTTTGTTACGAATCGGTCTTCGGCCCGCTGAATCTCGATTCCGGGTAGAGCGAGCGTTCCCATATTCCTCCTCCTTTTGAAAACCGGCCGGACTGCGGTAGGTGACAGTCCTTTGATGCGGCCACAATAGTTGCAGAAGCAATTATATATCACAAGCTCGCCGGCGTCAATAGTTGCGCTCGCAAATATTTGCGCTTGCAATTGGATATTTGATTTCGTGAGGAGTATAATGAGCGATAACGCGACTAGTTCGCGGGCTTTAATAGTTAAAAGCTCCGAATATTGCCACATCCAATAGCCGTTTGCGGTCTCACCAGACGAAACGGTGGATGTGAACGGTCAGACCCAGCCAGTGGCCCCTGTCTAGCCCCAATATCCGGACTCAGCGCGCTGTCATGCGTGGTGAACGTACCCGTTTCGTCGCGTCGTCTGGTCGGAATGCCGGTGAGCCAGGAGGGCTGTCATGGGTGGAATTGCTCGGGTTGGTCTGCAGTTTGTCTCGACGGCGATCGTGCTTATCCTAATCCTTGCGGCGCTTATGACTGCCGCAGGGGGCGCGCTGGCGCCTGCAGGGGTCATGCTCCTGATGGCGGCCGGGGTGTTTTTGGGGCGGAGGCTGCTCTTCAAGTTCGCGGAGGGCAGACTATGGCAGAAGGAAGTCGCACCCTAGCGTTAATGCAGCGGCCCCGTGAAGCCGGGGCCGCACCTACCTGTGGTTCTTTTTCACCTCGGACACGTATCTGCGCCCGATTGAATCTGCGTTTGCCGCGAGCCAATCGCTGAACACGGTCTTGCCTGTAGGCAGACTGTTTGAGACGAGCAGGCCCATTAACCCCTCAATCTCCCAGGGCTCCAGGACGATGTCCCTGACAAGCCAGCCGACGATTTGCGTCATGCGGTAGCCCAGTCCGGGGCTGACGTGCATATACCAGGTGAAGGGCGGCCAAAGGGCGCGCTTGCCGCGGCGCCGGTTCACGTGGCGGGCAATCAGGCGCGCAAGCTCCTCGTAAGTGAACGTCTCCGGCCCCACCGCGTCGATCTCCTGGTTGCCGGGCGCCTTTGACGCATTGACCGCTATCTCCGCCACATCCTCAACGTGCACAGGCTGGACCTTATAGTCCCCCTTCCCAAAGATGGGGAAAACAGGAAAGTGCCTCAGACCCCACGCTCTGTTGTTTATGAGAATATCTTCGTTGCTGAAGACGACGGTCGGCCTGATGATGGCGTAGGGGACGCCCAGGTCCCGGAGGCGTTCCTCCAGCACCACTTTCCCACGGAAGTAGGGCAGTGGAGACCTGGCGTCCGCGCTGGTGATGCTGATGTGGACGATCTTGCGGACGCCCGCGTCTCTGGCGGCATTGAACAGGCGGGCCGTGTTCTCCACCGCCATCTCGTGTGTGATCCGGCCGCGGGCGAAGCGCACCCAGTAGGTATTGATCAGCACTGACGCGCCTTCGAGGCTCTTCCTGAGCTCATCCGGCCTGTCGAAGTTGAACGGCGCCACCGCCACGCGGTCGCCGAACGGGTTGGGGCGGTTGGGACTCCCGGTGAGCGTCATTACCTTTACGTCGCCTTCGGCCAGCAGGCGGCGGGCAATGTACTTGCCCGTGTAGCCGAATGCGCCGGTGACGACGTAAAGGTCAGACGTTTCGCTTCTCTATACTCCGAAAGTCCTCCGCCTGATTATCAGGTAGGTCGCCGCCGCGATGCCTCCGAGAACAAGAATCGCGGCGATCACGACGATAGCCGTAACGGCGCTGCCGTCACCGTCCGCGCCGGGCGCCGTTGGCCTGGGAGTGGCCGTGATGAACACCGGCGTGGGCGAACTCGCGGGTAGGGCGGTGATGGTCGGCGTGGCGGAGACCGTCGCCACCGGGCTTGCAGTGGCCTCCGGCGTCGTAACTGCACCGGACGGCGTCGCTGTTGGAGTGGCGAGCGGCGCCGTGAGGGTCGCCGTCGGCGGGACCGGCGTGGGCGTCGCGACGGCCGTTGCCGTCGCGGTGGGTGGCACCGGTGTGGCGGTCGGCGTGCTCGTTGGGACCGGCGTGTTGGTCGCCGTCGGGGTCATCGTCGGCGTCTGCGTTGGTGTCGCCGTTGCCGTGGGAGACGGCGTCTGCGTGTTCGTGGGCGTCGGCGTTGCTGTCGGGGTATGCGTCGGTGTCTGTGTGGGAGTTGCCGTGGGTGCCAGTTGGGCCACCGGCGCCTCAATCACGCGCACGCGGTTGTTCAGGAAGTCAGATATGTACAGGTTGCCCGCCGCGTCGAAGGCAAGCCCTAGGGGTTCCCGCAGGGTGGCCGATGATGCGGGGCCGCTATCGCCTGAAAATGTGGCCGTGCCTGTGCCTGCCACGGTAGAGATCGTGCCTGTGTTCGGGTTGATAACGCGGACCCGGTGGTTGAAGGTGTCGCTAACGAAAACATAACCCTGGCGCTCAGCGATTCCGTTGGGTGAGCTCATTGCTGCGCTCAGGGCCGGACCGCCGTCTCCGGAATATGACTCCGAGCCGCTACCTGCGATCGTTGAGATAAGTCCGGTGCCTGCCGAAACCCTGCGGATGCGGTGGTTGCCCGTGTCGGCGATGTAGAGGTTGCCGCTCGAGTCAACGGTCACTGCTATGGGGTTGCGGATGCTGGCGGAGGTAGGTTGGCCGCCGTCGCCTCGAAAGGCGGCGTTGCCGTCGCCTGCCACGGTGGTGATGGTGCCTGCGATATTCACCCTGCGGACCCTGAGGTTGAGGGTGTCGGCTATAAACAGGTTGTCCTGTGCGTCCACCGCCAGCCCGTGCGGCTGCCTGAGAATGGCTGAGGTCGCCGGGCCGTTGTCGCCGCCGAATGCAAAGCTGCCGTCGCCTGCATACGTGGAGATGTTTCCGGTGACGGGGTCTATGCGGCGCACGCGACTGTTGAGCGTGTCGGCGATATAGATGACTCCCTTGCTGTCAACTGCCACGCCGCGCGGCGAGTTCAGCGATGCTTGGGTCGCCGGGCCGCCGTCGCCGGCGAAGCCAGCGACGCCGTTACCGGCGACTGTTGTGATGACGTTTGTACCGGCCGCCACCTTGCGGACGCGGTGGTTGAGGGTGTCCGCTATGTACACATTACCCTGCGAGTCCGTTGCGACCGCGTTAGGTCCCGACATGCTGGCGCTCGGGGCGGTGTTGTTATCGCCAGCGAAGTTAGTGTTTCCTGTTCCTGCGACGGTCGAAATGTTTCCGGACGGGTAGCTGACCTTCCTGATCCGCTGGTTGCCCGCGTCCGCGATATAGAGGGCATCCAGGGCGTCGACGGCGACAGAGGCGGGGAGGCTCAGCATTGCGCCGATTGCCAACCCACCGTCGCCAGCGTATCCGGCCCCGCCGTTGCCGGCGACGGTCGTGATCTGCTCGGTGAACACGTCTATTCGGCGAATGCGATTGTTGCCGCTGTCAGCGATAAACAGGTTGCCGTTGGCATCCACGCCGAGCCCGCGGGGCTGGAAGAGGCTGGTCCCGGAGCCGATGCCGCCGTCGCCTGCGTATCCTGCGTTGCCGTTCCCCGCGACCGTGAAGATCAGGTTGGTGTTGCGCTCAATCCTGCGGACGCGGTGGTTCGAGGAGTCGGAAACGTATATATTCCGCTGCCTGTCTACCACCACGGCCTCCGGCTGGCGGAAGCTGGCGTTGATGGCGAGCCCGCCGTCCCCGCCGAAAGCGAAGGCGCCGTTGCCGGCGATGGTGGTGACGATGCCCGTTGTCGCATCGATCTTGCGGATGCGGTTATTGTACGTATCGGCGACATACACGCTGCCCGCGTCGTCTACCGCGACGCCCATTGGGGACCGGAAAGACGCGTTTACAGCGAAGCCGCCGTCCCCGGAGAAATCGAAGTTCCCGTCGCCTGCGATAGTGGTTATGACTCCGGTAACGGCGTCCACCTTGCGAATGCGGTGATTGCCGGAGTCTGCTATGTAAACGTTCTTCGCCGAGTCCACGGCGACGCCGTGGGGCGTGCGGAGGCGCGCGGAGGCGGCGGGGCCGCCATCGCCGGTGTGGCCCGCGATGCCTGTGCCCGCGACGGTTGTTATGATGCCCGTTTGCGCGGCGATCTTGCGCACGCGATGGGCCTCGTGGTCGACGATGTAGATATTGCCGTCCACATCGATCACGACGCCTTCCGGCCGCGGAATAACCGCGTTCGTCGCCGCTCTCCCGTCGCCGACTCCTCCGCCGGCGAACGTCCTGATGTCACCAGGGGCAGCGGTGGCTGTCCGCCCCGCGGCTGCGACGGCGGCGACGATGCTCATAGCAATGAGCAGAAGGGCTGCCCTGGCGAGGTTGTTTTTCAACGGAGAGGGAAGTGAGTGTTTCATAGAGATTATGGTAATCTTCGCGGGAAAAGTTTTCCAGTGTCCGGGACGTCGAATTACGTCCCCAGGTGGCGCCTTATTTTGCCCATAATCTCCTGAACGGCCTGCCCGTCTTCGCCGATGGCGCCGGAAGTGACGTACCCAGTCAGGTCCGCCAGCGCCTCGCTGTAGCTGCCGAGCTGATAGTAGACCAGTCCGCGATCGCGCAGCTCGCGCGGAGCCTTCGGGTGCAGCGCCAGGAGGAAGTCCATTACCTTCAATGCGCGCTTGTGGTCTTCCTTCTCCAGGTAGGTTGCTTTCAGGTTGCGCAGCATCCGCGCAATGAACTCGCGGTTGCTCACCGGCGTGAAATGGCGCGGGTCTATCTGTATCGCCGTGTTCGCGAGCCCACGTATTTGCTCCACGCACTCCTCTTTGGACCTCAGGATGCCGCCGTGGAAGGGGTCGATGTACAGGATGTCAACGGCCATGTGCTTGACGACGAAGTGTCCGGGCAGCCCGACGCCCACGAGCGGGAAGCCCAGTCTCCTGCCCACCTCTATGTAGACGAGTGACAGGGAAATCGGGATGCCGAGGCGGCGGCTCAGCACTTCATTCAGAAAGCTGTTTCGGGGGTCGTAGTAGTCATCCTTGTTTCCCAGGAACTTGAGCTCGTCGAACAGATACTCGCTCAGCATGTTGACGCAGTAGAGGGGCTCCCTCTCCGGTGTGAACTTTGCTGCCGCGCCCTTGGCTATGGCGTTCAGGAAGTCCATCTGGTACGGGATATCTATCTGCGGGTATTCCACTGCGGCGATCAGAAAGGCCGCGGCGGCTACGTCGATATCATTGTCTTCTACGCTAGTTATGCGAGAGAACTCTGCCAAAATCGACTCTCTGTCCATAGGCATCTCCAGTCGTGAGCGCTCTGGCGTTCGCGGCAAGGGGTGATATATATATGACGGGTGTGGCCTGCGCTTTGTTCCTTTCCCGGGGGTAGAGAGGGATGGAAAGCGGATGACCGCCACCGGCACAGGAACGATAGCACATGCCTGATAGACCGACAAAGCGGATTTAGGATGTCTCTGAGACGGCAGTTCGCCTGCCGCTTGACCCTGCGATGACCCGGGCATAGAATCCCCGTGACCTGAGAACGGGAGGCGACAAGCGCCAATGGCAGACATTCGAAGCCTGAAATTCCTCATGGTGAAGGCGCACCCGCACGACTTCACCCATGCCGCCGCGACAATGGTCATCCACACCTCACGGGGCGATTCCGTGACACTGGTCGTTGTTACGGCCGGGGTGGCTGCTCACAACGAGAAGCTCATGGATGAGCTGCGCAAGCCGCTCGACCAGCAGGACCCGGCCGTAATCAAACAGACGTCGGACGAGTATGCCGCGGAAAAGGAGCGCGAGCTCCGTGCGGCCGCGGCAATCTTCGGCATAAACGACGTGCGCGTGCTCGGATACCCCATGCCGTTTCGTGTGGAGCGATACCCTGCGGCCGTAACCCAGATCAAAAAGATAATCCTCGAGGTCCGGCCGGACGTGATCATCTCGCAGAGCCCGTTTGCCCAGGGACCCCACGGCCTCTGCTCCGGCGCGTTCGACGATCACCAGGAGACCGCGTTCGCCACTTACGAGGCGGAGTCCTACGCCGGCGTGCCTGAGCCCGGCTCTCGCGTGGCGCCGCACCGCGTCGCCGCCACTTACTACCCGGGCGTATACTTCCAGCGCGACGAGTACGACTTCGTGTTAGACATAACAGCCTGGTACGACAGGCGCGTGAAGGCGGAGGAGATATTCAAGAGCCAGGGCCACACGCCGGAGTATGCGCGTCGCGTCGTGGAGCTCATCACCGGCAACATCGGCTGGTACAGCGGCGTCACATACGGCGAGGCGTTCGTTCGCGCGAAGGCTGACGTGGTGGACAGCATCCACGTCCCGGAGTTTTTCCTCAAGCGCGCCCACGAGCCAATCGCCGATCAGATAAAAAGGTACGCAGGTAAGAAGGAGAAAGGATAGACCATGGCCGATTCAAAGCTCCGGATCCTTAGCATCAACGCGCATCCGCACGACTTCACTCACTACGCCGGCGCGTTGGGCGTTCACGTGGCGCGGGGGGACTCGGTCACGGTGGTCAGCGTGACTTCCGGCTCCAAGACGCACAACGAAAAGCTGGCCGACGAGCTCCGCAAGCCGCCTGAGCAGCGCGACCCGAAGATAATGAACCAGACGGAAGACGACTACGCGAAGATCAAGGCGAAGGAGCTCCGCGACGCGTGCGCCCTGTTCGGCATAACTGACGTACGAATCCTGGGGTACCCGGAGCCGTTCCGTCTGACCCTCTACGAAGACTCAATCGAGATTATGAAGAACTTGTTCCTGGAGATACGGCCTCACATTCTCATCACGCAGAGCCCTTACCTTGTGGACTATCACACAGGCATGCCCAACGCCATGCGTGACGACCACACAGAGGTCGCTTCCGCCAGTCTGGAGGCGCGCAATCGTGCCACGGTAGCCACCTATGGTTCTAAGGTTGCGCCGCACAAGACCGCCGTAACTTACTTCCCGGGCGTCTATTTCCATCGCGACCAGTATGACTTCCTGGTGGACGTGAGCGAGTACTTCGAGAAGAGGGTGCAGGCGGAGGCGATGTACGTTACGCAGGGGCACACACCGGAGGGCTCGCGGCAGCGGATAACCATGGCTATCGGCCCAATAGGGTTCCTTGCCGGCGTTCCGTACGCGGAGGCGTTCGTCCGAGAGAAGGTTGAGCTGCTCGGCAGGCTGCCGGTGCCGGAATCGGCCCTGCGGGACTCCCAGTCCAGTTATTCCGAGATCCAGAAGCGCAGGGTGGGGAAGGGGTAGGCTCCGGATTTGACGACACCTGTAATTGCCATCCTCACTGCGGCGGGCGAGTCCACGCGAATGGGCAGCCCCAAGCCGTTGCTGCCGTGGCGCGGCGCCACGCTAATTGAATATCAGATAGAACAGCTCCTGGCTGGCGGCGTAGATGAAGTGATCGCGGTGCTCGGTTATCGTCACGAGGAGATTGCCCCGAAAGTGAAGGGCACGGGCGCGCGTTATTTCGTCAATGACCGGTACCGCCAGGGTAAGACAACTTCGATCATTGCCGGAGTGAAGGAGGCCGGTCCGGGCAAGGGGGACCTGCTTTTCCTAGGTGTGGACCAGCCATGCCCTTCGTGGGTCACGCGCCGGCTGATCGAGGCCCACCGGCGGGCCGGCGCGCTCATCTCTTGCCCGTACTTCGCGGGCCGGCGCGGTCACCCGAATATTTTTTCGCGCACCCTGTACAAAGAGCTGGAGCGCGTGACGGACGAAGGTCAGGGGATCCGCGAAGTGATTGCCCGCCACGCCGCCCGGGTCAATGCTGTGGAGTATGAAGACGAGGTGGTGCTCCTGGACCTAAACAGGCCGGAGGACTACGAGGACGCCAGGCGCAAATACGGCACCTAGCCCAGTTTGAAAGCAGAATCCGGATAGATTCGCCCTATATCGGCTGAGTATGATTGGGGCATGTCTATCCAGGAGCGTTCGCGATGAATTCTACGCAGTTAGCGGGGCCTGCCGAATGGCAAGCGGTAGTCTCTCGGAACCCTGGTTTCGACGGCGCATTCGTATTTGCCGTGCGAACAACGGGCATTTACTGTAGGCCCTCCTGCCCGAGCAGGCGGCCGAAGTATGAGAACGTAGTCCTGTTCTCGGTGCCGGAGCTGGCCGAAGAGGCCGGCTTCCGGGCCTGCCTCAGGTGCAGACCGAACGAAAGTGTCAGCGACGATGCCGTCGTGGCCCTTGTGCGCGATGCCTGTCGCTTTATTCTCCAGCACAGGGTAGGCGTTCCGTCTGGGGACGAGTTGGCGGGCGCGATGGGTGTGTCCAGGGCGCACCTGCAACGCGCGTTCAAGAAGGTGCTTGGCGTAACGCCGTGGGCCTACGCAGATGTGGTGCGGTTGAGTGAATTCAAGAAGAAGCTCAGGGATGGCAAGACTGTTGCGGAGGCGGTGTGTGAGTCGGGCTAAGGCTCCAGCAGCAGGGTTTACGGCGCATCGGTCGCCTCCCGCATGGGCGCAACGCCGGACACGTATCGCCGCGGCGGGGAAGGCATGGACGTCGCCTTCGATATCGCGGAGAGTCCTTTAGGACGGCTCCTCGTTGCCGCGACGGACAGGGGCCTGTGCGCCGTTACGATCGGGGACGATGATGCATCGCTCGAGCAGGCGCTCAGGGCGGAGTTCCACGCGGCGCGGGTCTGCAGGGACTCCACGGCCAGCCTGCGGGAGTATGCGACCGTTATTTTGGGCCAGCTTACCGGGAGGGCGCCTCACAGGGACTTGCCGCTGGACATCCGAGGCACGGCATTCGAGAGGATGGTGTGGGACGAGATCCGCCGCATTCCGTTCGGCGAAACGCGCACCTACACCGAAATCGCCTCGTCGCTCGGCAGACCGCGGGCGGTCCGGGCGGTAGCGAAGGCCTGCGCTGCCAACAGGATAGCCATCGCCATCCCATGCCATCGCGTGATGGGCAAGGATGGCACTGAGCGCGGGTACAGATGGGGCGTCGAGCGCAAAAGGAGGCTGCTGGCGCAGGAGAGGCGGTCGGCGGACGGTGGCGGTTAGGTGGTAGAGCATAGAGAGGTTACATATGGCTGAGCCGGTGAGGATACTCGTCGTTGTCGCGCACCCGCATGACTTCATGCACTGTGCGGCTACATGCGGCATTCACGTAGCGAAGGGCGACCAGGTCACGGTGGTGGCGATGACGAGCGGGGCATGGACGCCGCATAACGAGGCGCGCTCGAAAGAGATGGCCAAACTGGCGGAACAGCGCGACCAGCGCATCGTTCACATGACGCCGGAGGAATTCGGGGAGATCAAGACGCGCGAGCTTCGAGACGTGGCGAAGGTGTTCGGAGTCACAGATGTTCGCGTGCGCCAATACAAAGACCACGTATTCCTGCTGCGGGAGAACCAGGACGCGATAGACAGGATCGCCGAGATCATCCTGGAGGTGCGCCCACACGTGCTGATCACGCAAAGCCCGTACACCTCGTACAAGCATACCCGCCCGCACGGGCGCTCGACCGCGCAGCTAAACGACCATACAGAGACGGCGATGGTCGTCATGGAGGCGCGCGCCCATGCCCAGGCGCCGCGTTTCGATTCGCCGGTAAAGCCGCACAAGGTTGCAGTGGTGCTGTTCCCCGGCGTGTATTTTGACGTGGGAGAGATCGATTTCTCGGTGGACGTAACGGCGTGGTTCGAGAAGCTCGTCCAGGCAGACTCCCTTTACAAGAGCCAGGGTCACGATGCGGACCGCTCGCGCCACACGCTCACCGCGCAGCGCGGCTATTACGGCATGTATGCCGGCGCCAAGCATGTGGAGCCGTTCGTGCGCGAGAAGATGGAGCTGCATGCCGAGATACCGGTGCCCGCGTCCGCGCTCAAGAAGGCAGCGAACCCGGTGGTCTAGGGCGCCTTACGCCGTCACCTTTGCCCTGGTAATGGCCTTGACCACCGCATCGTAGTCGCCCGGAAGCTCCACCGGCTTGTTGGCCAGCTTCGGTGAAACGCCCGCCAGCACGTTCGTGTGGTAGCCAACCTTGAAGTCCGTGAACTTCAGCCCATTCGCGGTGGAAATGACCACGGTCCGGTCCGTCTCCTTGATTTCGCCCCTCTGAACAAGCTTCAGGAGCGCCGCGAGCGCAACGCCCGTCTGCGGGCAGCTGAACAGGCCGAACCGGTCCGCGAGGGCGCTCGCGTGCGCCAGCTCGTCCTCTGTGGCCTTTTCTACAATGCCGTTATGCTCCTTGAGCACCGGAATTGCTTTGGGGGCGCTGACAGGGTTGCCGATCTGGATGGCGGACGCGAGAGTCGACTGGGCCGTCACCGGCTTCCACTCCTTGTAGCCGCTCAGGTAGCTCTGGTAGAGAGGGCTGGCGTTAGCCGCCTGTGCGCAGACAAGCCTTGGAAGCTGCCGGATGATGCCCAACTCCTTCATCATGATGAAGCCCAGCCCGATGGCAGAGATGTTGCCCAGGTTCCCCCCTGGCACAATCACCCAGTCCACATTCTCCCAGTCGAACTGCTGCACCAGTTCGAAGCTGATCGTCTTCTGTCCCTCAATCCTCAGCGGGTTTACGGAGTTCGCCAGGTAGAACCGCTTGTCCGCGCTGAGCCGCTTCACGATGGCCATGCAGCCGTCGAAGTCGGTGTCCAGTGCCAGGGTGAGCGCTCCATTGGCGAGCGGCTGGACGAGCTGGGCCGGCGAAATCTTGTTCTTGGGCAGTAGCACCACGGACGGTATGCCCGCCGCCGCGCAGTATGCGGCCACCGCGGCGGAGGTATCGCCGGTGGAGGCGCACACCACCGCCTGGATGTCGGTGCCCTTGCTCATTATCTCCTTGACAGCGGATACGAGCACGGTCATGCCAAGGTCCTTGAACGAGCCCGTATGGCTGTTGCCGCACTGCTTGATCCACAGGTCGTCCAGGCCGATGTGGTCGCCGAACCGCTCGCCCCAGAAGAGGTTGGACCCGCCCTCGTAGATAGAGACGACGTTCTTGTCGTCTATCTGCGGGTAGACCACCTCCTTCTTGCCCCAAACGCCGCTGCCGTACGGCCACGACGTGCGCATATAGCGCGAGTCGAAGAGCGACATCCACGCCGCTGCGCTGCGGCGCTTCAGCGCCTCCATGTCGTGCTGGACGCTGAGCAGCCCGTTACATCGCGGGCAGCGGTAGACCACCTCGGTGAGGGGGAAGGTAATATCGCAGCCGCTATGGCATTTGAACCACGCCCGGTAGGTCATGAGAGCACCTCGTGGAGATTCGCAGGAAGCCTGTGGGTACTAGCGTACCACTAACGAGGAGCTTCGATAACATCCAGGCAGATTCGCCGGTGTACGGTCGCTATGCCCCGGCGCCCAGCGTGCGGTCCAGGTTGAAGGCAGCGCTGATCAGGGCAATGTGCGTGAACGCTTGCGGGAAGTTGCCGAGGTGCTCGCCCGTGGGGCCTATCTCCTCGGAATAGAGCCCGAGATGGTTGGCGTAGCCGAGCATCTGCTCGAACAGGAAGCGGGCCTGGTCGAGCCGGGCGCGGTCCGTCTTGCCCGCGCGCGTCAGCGCCTCCACTAGCCAGAATGTGCACATGCTGAACGCGCCCTCGCCGCCGGGGATGCCGTCCGGCGTGTCCCGCTGGTTGTACCGGTAGACGAGGCTGTTCGAGAGCAGCCCGCCTTTCGACGGCGACTGCATAATGGCGTCCAGTGTGCTGATCATGCGCGGGTCGGTGGGGGAGAGAAAGAAGACGAGCGGCATAACCAGCGCGGAGGCGTCCAGCGCATCGCTCCCATAAGACTGGGTGAAAGACCTGCGCTCTGCGTTCCACCCCTTGCTCATGATCTCGCGATAAATCTCGTCCCGGATAGCTCGCCATCGCGCCGTGTCCGCCGGGAACGAACGCTTCTCCGCCAGCCTGATGCCCCTGTCCAGGGCCACCCAGCACATCATCCTGGAATAGACAAAGTGCCTCGGCCCGCCCCGGACCTCCCATATCCCCTCGTCCGTCAGTTTCCAGTTCCTGCACACCCACTCCAGCAGCCGGGTTAGCTGCGTCCACATGTCATAAGAGACCGGGGTCCCGTACTTGTTGAACAGGTACACGGCGTCCATCAGCTCGCCATAGATATCGAGCTGCACCTGCGTGTGAGCGCGGTTGCCGATGCGGACGGGCCGCGAGCCCCGGTACCCCTCCATCTGTTCCAGTATTTGCTCTTCCAGGTTCGGCTTCCCGTCGATTGAGTAGATCGGCAGGAGAGTGTTGTCCGGCTGCAGCTCGTGGCAGCGCGCCTCTATCCACTGCATGAAGTGCGCCGCCTCCTCCGTGAAGCCGATGCGAAGCAGCGCGTACAGCGTGAACGAGGCGTCGCGGATCCACGTGAACCGGTAGTCCCAGTTCCCCACGCCGCCTATTTCCTCAGGCAAGCTGGACGTGGGCGCCGCGACAATCGCTCCAGTGGGGGCGAACGTCAGGAGCTTCAGAACGAGCGCGGAACGGTGGACGGCCTCCCGCCATCTCCCGTTGTAGGTGCATCCGGCTACCCAGCGCCGCCAGTACTCCACGGTATGCGAGAGGTGCTCCTGGGACGCCAGGCCGCAAAACTCCTCCATCTGCTCGACCGTATTTTCCGTGAGCTGGCCGAGCACAAACTTGAGAGTCTCGCCTTCGCCCACGGTGAATTCCGCCCTGACCCCTCCCTCGCATGGCTCCAGGGCGACCGGCGAGACCAGGCCGAGGCAGAAGCTACTGGAGTGGAACACCGCCCCTCGTTCGTTCAGAGACGTCTCGTGCTCCTCCCGCGCGTGGTTGAACGCCGGCAGGCACTCCAGTCGCATGCGCATGCGTCCACGGAGGCCCCTGACCTGGCGAACAAGCTCGTGATGCACCTCTCCTCTGGCGCCGTCCTCGATCACCATGTAGTCCATGACCTCTGCCGCGCCCTCGACGCCCAGGAAGCGCGTTACCAGTACGTTAGTCTCGGGGAGGTAGTACTGCGTGGCCTTTGCCTTTACGTTCTCTACGGTGATCTGGAAGCGGCCGCCCTTGTCGTGGTCGAGTATGCCTGAAAAGACGCTGGGGGAATCGAAGTGAGGGAGACAAAGCCAGTCAATGGAGCCGTTCTTGCCGACAAGCGCAGCGGTATGCAGATCGCCGATGATCCCGTAGTCCTCGATAGGCAGGCATCCCACGCGGCATCCGCCTCCCACAGCCTGCTATGAGTCCAGCATAGCACAGGGGGTACGTTGTCATCCTCAGCCGCTCTGGCCCTTTTGTCATCCTGAGGATGACATGTTCAGGATGACAGGCCTCCCCACGCGGCCCACGCCAGCTCCAGGTCCGCCTGGGCCTTCGCGTGCGCCTCGGCGAGATCCGCCACCTTCGCCCTGTCGTTCTTCTCCGCAGCCTTCTGGAGCGATGCTTCCAGCTTTACCACGAGCGCCTCAAGGTCGGCTATGACCTTCTCGTGGTCCGGCCCCTTGGGTGCCGCCGCCTTCCCGCCCTTTGCTGCGCCCTTCTGCGGCTGGGCCGCCTTCTTCGGCTGGGCGGCCTGCGCGCGTGCGGCGGGCTCCTCCAGCGACTTCAACCACTCCTCGAAGGTGCCCTTGAAGACGCGCAGCGCGCCGTTTTCCACCAGCCACAGGTTCTGCGCCAGGAGCCCTATCAGGTGGCGGTCGTGGGAGACGAACAGCAGCGCCCCGGCGTAGTCAAGGAGCGCGTCCTCCAGCGCCTCGCGGCTTGGGATATCCAGGTGCGTTGTCGGCTCGTCCAGCACCAGCACGTTGGGCTCGGTAATCAGCAGCCGGGCGAGCGCCAGGCGCGTCCGCTCGCCGCCGCTGAGGGACGAAACGAGCTTGAAAACGTCGTCGCCCTTGAACAGGAACCGCGCCAGGTAGCCGCGCGCCTCGCCGATGTTGATGTTCTTTGCATCCAGCAGGGCGTCGAGCACTGAGAGGTGGGCAGGGATGTCGTCGCTGCCCTGCTTCTGGAAGCCGATCTTGACCTTTTGCCCGAAGTTAATTGAGCCGCGCACCGGTGGCGTCTTCCCAATGATGGTGTTGAGAAGGGTAGTCTTGCCCAGGCCGTTCGGTCCAACGATCGCCGTCCTCGACCCGCGCTCCAGCTTCGTTTCGGGCACGGAAAGGAGCTGCACCGTCCGCCCGCCGTCCACATACCCCACCGCAAGGTCGTGCGTGGTCAGCACCGTCAGGCTCGTGCGGCTCGCCTCGTTGGCGCGTATCTTGACTGTGTCCGCTGTATCGACAGCATCCAGCCGCTCCAGCCTGTCCAGCCGCTTCTCGCGCCCCATCGCCTGCCGCGCCTTCACCCCCGCCCGGTAACGGTCGATGAACGCCTGCTCCCGCGCGATGACCTCCTGCTGCCGCTCAAACTCAAGCTGCTGGCGGGCGCGCTGCTCTTCTTTCACCTGCCTGAACTTGGTGTAGTTGCCCCGATATGCCTTGAGTCCGCCGCCGTCCATGTCCCATATCTGGTCGGCCACCCTGTCCAGGAAGTACCGGTCGTGGGATACGACAATGAAGGCGTATGGGAAGCGGTTGAGGAACGTCTCCAGCCAGGCCAGCCCCTTGAAGTCCAGGTAGTTAGTCGGCTCGTCCAGGATCAGGAGCGCCGGCTCCAGCAGCAGCGCCTTCGCCAGCGCCGCGCGCGTCTTTTGACCGCCGCTCGCCGCCGTAACGGGTGTGTCCAGCGACTCCAGCGATAGCCCAACGCCCGTCACCACGCGCTCCATCCGGTTCTGGTAGTCGAAGCCGCCCACCGCCTCGTACTCTTGCAGCAGCGCTGAGTAGCGCCGGTCCGCGAGCTTCCGCTCCTCGGGCGTGGCCGCCCGCTCGATTGCCATGCCGGCGTCAGCGACGTCCGTTTCCAGCTCCAGGATCGCGCTGAAGGCGGACATGACCTCCTCCCTCAGCGTTCCCACCGTCATGTGCGCCGCATGCTGCGACACGTAACCGATGGTCAGCCCGCGGGACCGGCTCACCGAACCCGAATTAGGCGGTATCTCGCCCATGAGCATGCGAAGGAGGGATGTCTTGCCCTGGCCGTTCGGCCCCACCATGCCGATGTGGGCCTTTTCCGCCACTTCGAGGTCGATCTTCGAGAATATCTCAACCTCGCCGAAGTAGAGGGCAAGCTGAGAACCGGTCAAAAGGGGCATCTGGGGAGGCTACCGTACATAAGAATAGCCCCGAGCGCTCGGGGCTATTCTAGGATAACAGATACAGGTGGAGGGACGAGGTGATTCGCGCTTACTTCCCGCAGAGGTACCTGTCGAACCAGCCCACCATGCGCTGGTAGTAGTCGATCCTGAACTTCGGATGGCCGGTCTTGCGGAACGAGTGGTTGGAATTCGGGTACCGGACGAACTCTACCGTCTTGCCCAGCCGCTTGAGCGCGACGAAGTACTCCTCGCTCTGGGGGATGGGGCAGCGCAGGTCTTCCTCGCCGTGGAGCAGCAGCACTGGCGTCTCCACGTTCTGCACGTACATCAGCGGCGACCTTTCGAGGTACTTTTGCGTCGCCTCTGTGAACACTCCTCCCCAGTTGATCTCGCCGAAGCTCACGCCGATGTCCGAGGTGCCGTACATGCTGTGAAGGTTGATGCACGGCGCGCCCACAACGGCCGCCTTGAAGAGCTTCGTGTGGCCCACCATCCACGACCCCATGAACCCGCCGTAGCTGAAGCCGTGGACGCCCACGCGGTCGGCGTCCACGTACGGCCGGTTCCGCATCTCCTCCACGGCCGCCATCAGGTCCAGGTAGTCCTCGCCGCCCCAGTCGCCAAGCACCATCCGCGCAAACTCCGGCCCGTATGAGGACGAGCCGCGCGGGTTGGGGGCGATGGTGATGTAGCCCGCGGAGGCAAGAACCTGGTATACGGAGTCGAATGTGTCGGCGAATCGGCCGTTCGGGCCGCCGTGGATGTCCAGCACCAGCGGGTACTTGCGCCCGGGGTCGAAGCCCTGTGGCAAGAAGACTCGCGTCTCGATTTCCTGCCCGCCCCGCGTGATGGTGAACTTTTCCATCTTTGCGGTCGGGTGGTCCTTGAAGTACTGTGTGTTGTACGTCGTGACCGGCCGCTTTTGATCGCCGGCAAGGTCGTGCTGCTCGATCTCGCCCGAGGTCTCCGGAGTGAGCGTCAGCGTGACTGCCTTTCGCGCCTGCCTGTCCATTGCCAGCCCCAGGTACTGCGCCGCGCCGCCGGTGATCGTCCGCAGCCTGCCGCCGGCCGCGGGGACTTCGCAGACGAACGATTGTCCCTTGCGCACGCCCACGAAGACCAGCCGCCCGTCGTCCGTCCACCGCAGCTCAGGCGCATCGTACACCGGCGTATATGCGCCGTCCGTGACCATCCGGTGCGGCTTGCCGTCCTGCAGCACGTAGAGCCATGCCTGCCTCGGGTCCCACCACGAAAAGTCGTGCGAGCCGATTGCCGCGAGCGACTGCGAGTCCGGCGACCAGGTTAGCGCCCACACGTTGGAGAGCTTCGGCGACCACGATTTCGCCTCGCCGCCTGCGGCGCTGATCACGAACGCCTGCAAGCAGTTCGTGAAGTCTCGACCATCGACCTCGTCTGAAATGAACGCGATCCGTGAGCCGTCGGGCGACCATGACGGCCAAGTATGGTCTCCCTCGCCGTGGGTGATCTGCTGCGACTTCCCGGACTGGACGTCTGCGACGAATAGCTGCTTGAAGGAGTCGCCCAGCCACCCTGTGCCGTCGTAGCGGTACCTGAGGCGTCGCACCACCTTCGGTCGCGGGTCTTTTTTTGAGTCGTGGCCGTCCGGCAGCCTGTCCGGGTCCACCTTCGAGACGAAGACGAGCGACTTCGAGTCCGGCGACCAGGCATGGCCGACCGCTCCGCCGGCCACATCCGTGACCTTGCGCGCCTCGCCGCCGCTTACGGGGATGAGCCACAACTGCTTGCGCCCCTTGTCGTCAGGCCGTACGAATGCAATTGTCTTCCCATCCGGCGAGAACTCCGGGGAAGAGTCCGACTTCCCATTCGTAAACTGCCTCGGCTCTCCGCCCGCCGGCGCAACGACGATGTGCGACCGCTTCTCCATAGTCTCGCGGTCTATCCACGACTTTGTGAGCGCCACGTTCGAGCTGTCCGGCGCCATTACCGGCTCCGAGACGTTAACGATATCGAGTATGTGCTCAGGCGTAATAGGAAGAGACACCGAAGACCTCCGAATGTTTAATTGCGGCCAGGGCCTGCAAAGATACTCAGCCTACAGTGCGCGAGCCTTGGGCTAATAAGGCCGTGGGCGAATTCATTCGCCCATCTTCTTGGCTCAATATGGCTGGCCCCTTTACCCCTTCCCCTTCACCCCATCACATCCGCCGGGTGGCGTGTGTGCCAGTCCGTGACCGACTGGTAGGCGCGGGCGACGGCAATCACCGCGTTGTCGTCGTACGCGCGGCCCATGAACTGGATGCCTACCGGGAGCATGCCGTCCGAGAAGCCCATCGGCACAGAGATTGCCGGCAGGCCGGCGAGGTTGCCCAGTGCGCCCACTATCTCCTTGGAGCGCTCCTTCAGCGACTGTTTCGGCTTGGGCGCCACCGGCGGGGCAGGTATCATGCAGGTGGGCGCAACCACGGCGTCGTACGGCGCCATCACCCTGTCCGCCTCGCGAGCGATGATGGTGCGGAGACGGACGGCCTTGAGGTAGTCGGTCGCGAGCATCGCCATGCGCGGGTAGACGTAATTCCTGGACTCGGGAGCGGTCAGCGTCTCGCCGTACCCGTTGTCTATGAACTCCTCCCAGATGCTTGCGGACTCGGCCATGAAGACGCCCAGGGTAACCGCGCCGTAAGGGTAGTCCGGGAACGGGACCTCGTCTATCTCGCAGAAGCCGCTCAGCGTTTTGAGCGCCTTGTCGAAGCGCGACTTCACAGTATCGTCCGCTTCTGCCGCCGCGTCCTTCGGCACCGCCAGCCTGAACCGCCTGCCGGGGGTGTGCTCGCCCCAATCCTCGCCGTCATACTCATAAATGCGCTCGGTCGTCGCAGGGTCCTGGGGGTCGTGGCCGGCGATGGCGTTCAGCACCAGGCCGCAGTCGTCCGCCGTCTGGCACATGGGGCCGGGCTTGTCCAGCGTCCAGGAGAGGGGCATCGCGCCGTGGCGGCTCACGCGTCCGTATGTGGGCCGGAGGCCGGCTATGCCGCAGTTGTTCGCGGGCATCACTATTGATCCCCACGTCTCGGTGCCGATGGCGAAGGGGACGAGGCCCGCCGCAACCGCCGCGCCCGAGCCGCTGGATGAGCCGCCGCTTTGCGTGGAGATGTCCCACGGGTTGAGGCCGGGGCCGGTGAACGCGTTGTTAGGTTGGATGTACTTGAACCCGCCGGCGAGCTCGACCATCGCCAGCTTCGCCACCAGCACGGCGCCCGCCTCTTCCAGCCTGCGCACGAGCGTGGCGTCGTAGTCCGGCGTCTGGTCCTTGTACCGCTCCGCCCCCCATGTCGTCTTGATCCCGCGCGTCGCGAAGAGGTCCTTCAGCCCGTACGGGATTCCGTGCAGCGGGCCGCGATATTTGCCTTCGGCAATCTCCCTCTCGGCGCGGCGGGCCTGCTCCATCGCGCGCTCCCGGGTGAGCGTCACCACGGCGTTGTATCGCGGTCCGAGCATCTCAAGCCTGCGCAGGAATAGCTGGGCAAGCTCCACGGGTGAGACCTGCCGGCTCCGGACAAGCTCCGCCAGCCTGCGGACGGGCATAAAGACCGGGTTATGCGCCATGGTCTACCCGTCCTTTCGGTACGGCGTGAAGAGCGGCTGCGGCTCGTCGGTCATCTTCAGCGGCGTCTCCCTCAAGGCCTCGCCGATGTCGATCACCTCTTCCTCCACCACCTCGCGGATTGCTTTCAGGCGCTCCTCGCCGACCCTGTCGCCGTACCACTGCCTGATCATGTTCTGCCTGAGTTCCAGCTCGTGCTCGCGATTGGTGTTTTTGCCTGGCATGCCGCGCCCCTATTCGAAGAGCTTGATTAGCTGTGGCTTCACTACTTTACCCATCGCGTTGCGCGGCAGGGCGTCTACGGCGACGACCTTCTGTGGCAGCTTGTAAGGCGCCAGCTTGTCGCGCGCCCACTCCCGCAGGGACTCGCGGGTCACGCCCTTGCCGTTGCGCATCACCACCACCGCGGATACGGCCTTGCCCCAGTACGCGTCCTTTACGCCTATGACGGCGCAGTCCTCGATGTCCGGGTGCTCCTTGAGCACGCGCTGCACCTCGACCGCCGAGACGAGCTCTCCGCCGGACTTGATGATGTCCTGAGAGGCGCGCCCCCAGATGCGGATGTTGCTGTTCGTCGTGGAGGCGATGTCACCGCTGCAAAACCATCCGTCCGGCGTGAACGCCTCCGCCGTCGCCTCAGGCCTGTCCCAGTACTCCTGGAAGACGTTGTCGCCTTTGATCTGTATCTCGCCCGCCGCGCCGTCCTGCGTCACAGCCGGGCCGTGCCTGTGCTTGCCGGTCTCCTCGAAGTAGGCCATGTCCAGATCAACGATCCGAATACCGACACCCGGCAGCGGCTTCCCCACGCGCCCGGCGATGCGCTCGCCGTTGAGGGGGTTGGAGATCGCCATGCCCACTTCCGACATGCCGTAGCGCTCAAGGAGGGTGTGGCCGGTGATCTGCTTCCAGCGCTCAAAGGTGTCGATTGGCAGGCTGTCGGAGCCGGATATCATCAGCCGCAGCTTCTTGCAGCCCTCTGCCATGCGCTGCTGCTGCTCAGGGGCCGCCTTTTCCCACGCAGCGATGAGCGCCTTGTAGGTTGTGGGAACTGCCATGTAAAGAGTGAGCTCGCCGCTCGCCAACCGCTCCCACACCTTCTCCGCGGAGAATTTCGGCGCCATCTCGCACACCGCGCCCGCCCACATCGAGCACGAAAGCACGTTGATGATGCCGTGGACGTGGTGCAAGGGCAGGGGGTTCACAATGCGGTCGTCGCCGGTCCACGCCCATGCTTCGATGAGCGTCCTGACCTGCGCGGTGATGTTACGGTGCGTGGTGACGACGCCCTTCGGCTTGCTCGTCGTCCCGCTCGTGTAGACGATCATCGCCTTCCGCGCCGGGTCCACTTGCGGCAGGGGCGACTGCTCGGCCGCGAGCAGGTCGGTCGCCAGCGCGAACCGGCGGGCGAGCGATGCCGCAATAGGGCGAATGACGGCAGCCGTCTCCGGGTGCCCAACCACGACCGACGCACCGGAGTCGAGGATGCGGTACTCGATCTCAGGCGCCGTGTCCGTGGTGGCGATGGGCACAGCAACGCCCCCCGCCAGCCATATGCCCCACTGGGTGGCCACGTACTCGAAGCTGGAGGGCACCAGGAAGGCGACGCGCGCCTCCCTCATATCCTCGCCGCCAGCGAGAAGCCCGGACGCTACCCTGCCAGCCGCGTTCAGCAGGTCGTCATATGTGTGCGCGCCGCGGGAATCGATTATCGCAGTCCGCGAGCCATGCTCAGCCGCGCGGGCAATGAGCGGAATGGTGGAAGTCAATGACGGGTCTCCTGGCAATGGTCCTCAAGCCAAGAGGTATTCTACCAAACGGCGCAACCGGAGAGGCGCTGGTCGGCGCGTGCCCCGGATTTCGTAGGGGCGCACTGCGTGCGCCCGTCGCCTGCCGACGATTAAGGCCGTGTTAACAACGTAACGGGGGCACGCGGTGCGCCCCTACGAAGAATGGCCCACCTGCCACTACGTCGCCAGCAGCCACACCTCGCTGGCGTTGCCGCGGTTCTGGTTCTCCGGGGACGGCGCCTTGTCCACCTTGAACTGGACGATCTGCATCGCCTTCAGCGACTCGAACTGGATCTCCGCCAGGTTTGTGACGTGGAAATAGTAGTCCCCGCCTCCGTCGACGCGGATGAAGCCGTACCCGCCGGTATAGTTAAGGTAGGATATGCGTCCCACGCGGTACCCGGGCCTGGCGTGCTCCAGGACATTCTGGGGGATCGGCTCGCCAAGCTGCGCCTCGGCCTGCGCGCGCTCCTGCGCAAAGCGCGCCCGGCACACATCGCAGTAGATGCGTTCCCCGGGGCGTGGGTGGTAGCGCGTCAGGAAGTGGCGGTCGCCCACGTGCTGCGGCGACTGGCACTCGAGCTGGATCGTGTCGTAGTCCATTCTTATCTCGGGCAGGATGTCGTTCAGGAAGATGGTAGGGAAGTCCCGCAGCCTCAGCGGGTCAACCGGGTCCACGTAAACTTCGTCACAGCTGCCACGGACGCTCGCGATCATCACCCGCTTCCCGAGCCGCCTCACCTGTTGCAGCGCAGGGACGTAGTCCTCGTCCCCGATCAGTGCGACCGCGACGTCGTACACCCCCGGCAGCATTGCGTTGTACAGGACGGCGCATGCGAGAGCAACGTCGATGCGCTTCTCGCGGGGAACGAATGAATCGTACGGGTCGCGGTCCTCGGCCTTCAGCCTGCGTCCTTTGAAATCTATATTCGAGATATCTACCTCGTAGTTGGGCTCCTCTTCCAGCCGGTCGTAGAAGTCCTGCTGCCCGGCGACGAGGTCGGTATCCTCGGACGCGTACCCTTTAGGCAGGCTGGCGAAAAAGTGCACACGCACGAGGTCTATCTCGCTGACGGTCATCTCTTTGCGGAGGCGCGCAAGTAGAGTGAGGGGCAGCTTGCGGTAGTCTATCGCGAACTCTGGATCGCCGATGTCTCGTCTAAGGATCGATCTGCAGTGGTAGAGCCAGCTCCCATCGATAAAGACCATTGCTTTAACCAAAATTAACATCCCTCCACCGGCGGCGCCGTGAATGTTGCACATCGTACTTATACAGCGGGGAAACTAGTATCTGGAACAATCGGACCGGGAATTTGCAGGTATATCGTTCCCATTCTAACCGACGCTTCGAAGATTGCCCCGCGGATTTCGGAGGTGGTTGCTTGGAATTTCCCATCAGCCGTGTGCGGCGCAACCCTCGACGATATATGATGAATCGAACCGTTGACGCTCGTCCATAAATTCAGACCGGAGAAGCTATGGGAAACGGCCTCGCAGACGCAATATCCAGCGCGCAGGAGTATATGGCCGGCCGGCCGGTGGACGGCTGGCTGCTGTACGACTACCGGGGAATGAATGCGGTCTTCTGGGATACCGTCGGCCCCATTTCGAACGTCACCCGCCCGTGCTGGCTCTGGGTACCGAAGGGAGGCCAGGCGCGCTTTCTCGTCGGCTTCGTTGACCAGGGCAGGTTCGGCCGGCTCGGAGTGCCGGTTATCCTCTTCAGGGGCCGTGAGAACATGGTCTCCGAGCTTCGCGCAATGCTTGCAGGGGCCGTGCGAGTCGCCATGGAGTACTCCCCCATGGCGGAGCTGCCCCGGGCATCCAGGGTCGACGCAGGCATCGTAGAGCTCGTCCGCAGCCTCGGCGTGGAGGTTGTCTCCTCCGCCGACATCTTCCAGCACGCCACGCAGCGCTGGACCGAGCCGCAGCTGCAGTCCCACCTGGAGGCCGCCCGCCACCTCAGCGCCATCGTGCACGAAGCGTTCGACTGCATAGGCGTGAACCTTGGGACTGGCGTAACCGAGCACGACGTCGCGGACTTCATCCGCAAGCGCTTCGGCGAGGTGGGGCTGGAGGTCACGGACGGCCCCATCGTCGCCGTCAATGACCATGCTTCCGACCCGCACTTCGAGCCCACGCCGGAGAACGCGCGGCAGATCAAACGAGGCGACTGGGTGCTCATCGACCTCTGGGCGCGGATGGCGGGCGAGGATACTATGTACAGCGACATCACATGGACGGCGTACGTGGGGGACAGGGTCCCGGAGCGCCACCGCAAGGTCTTCGAAGCGGTGATCGGCGCGCGCGACGCGGCGGTGGATGCCATAGCGGCGGCATTTCAGGCGGGCAGGCCCGTGCAGGGGTGGGAGCTGGACAGGGTGGCGCGGGACTACATCGACCGCGCGGGCTATGGAAAATACTTCAACCACCGCCTGGGCCACAGCCTGGGTCGCGAGGTCCACGGCAACGCCGTCAACCTGGATAGCTGGGAGACCCGTGATACGCGCTTCCTGCTCCCTGGCCTCGCCGTCACGGCGGAGCCCGGCATCTACCTCCCGGAGTTCGGCGTCCGCTCGGAGATAGACATCTACATCACTGAGAAGGACCCGCAAATAACAACGGACGTGCAACACGATGTGGTCTTGATCAGTGGATAGCAGGGACGTGCGCTACCCAGCCGCGCGCCAGATGTCGGTGATTCCCCGCCTTATGAGCTGCACCGCGATCGCCGCCATGAGCAGGTACGCAACCTTCGAGAATGCCTTTAGCCCGCCCCGGCCGAGAAACCGCGCAATCCGGCCAGATTGCATGAATACCAGCCACGCTATTGCCACGTTTAGCAGGAACGCCGCCAGCACAAGCCAGATGTTGTAGAGGCTGCTGAGCAAGATAAGCATCGATATCGTCGCAGGGCCCACCAGGAGCGGCGTGCCTATCGGCACCACGGCCATCAGCTCGTTGAGCTCCACCGGCGCGCTGCTGCTCTCGTCGCCGATTAGCTCCCGCAGCGCCACCACCAGCAGTATGAGGCCCCCGGCAATCAGAAAGTCCGGTATCTCGATCCCCAGCACGGCGAATATGCCGCGCCCCAGCGCCAGGAAGAGCAGCCCAACCAGCAGCCCTGTCAGCAACGCCGTGTTTATCACCTTGCCGCGACGCTCGGGCGGGATAGGTGAGAGAAACGGCACCAGCAAGGGCAGCGTCGCAATCGGGTCCATCGCCACTAGCATCGGCAAGAAGACCAGCGAGAACTCCTTCAGCAGCCCGAAGATGTCGGTCCCGGAAAGGCCGGAGGAGATACCTCTGATGATGTCTTGCAGCGCTTCCATGCCGGCCTATGCCTTCCCACTCGCCGCCGCGGCCGGCCCGGACGGCATCCTGAACCGCGCAAGCAGCACCGTGGCCACCGCCGCCATGCCGGCGGCGTAAATGAACGCGCTCTCGATGCCGAAGCTGTCCGACACCACTCCCGCGATGAACGGGGAGAGGATCCCGAGAATGCTCGCGCCATAGATAAGCGAGACCACCGTGGACTGCGACTGTCCCTTCGCCGCCTCGATCGCCGCTGCGACAAAGATGTGTTGCAGTGTGAACTTGAAGCTGCCGGCGACGACGATTATCACGAGAAGCTGCCAGCCCGGCTCCGCCAGCGCCAGACCCAGCATCAGCAGGGCGCTAGACACCATCGCGGGCATCAGCACTTTCTTCGCGCCGTAACGGTCCGCCATGTGCCCCATCAGCGGCTGCGAGACCAGCCCCATCACCTGCGCGAGCGAAAGGTACAACGCCACCTTGCCGGAGGAGTACGCCAGCGTCTCGCGCAGGTACGCCGGCAGGAATACGTCGACCGCGGCCTCGCCCATTGCGCGGAAGACCGTAGAGAGCACCAGCACCATGAGCACCGGGCTCTTCATCAGGCCGAGCAACGCCTTGAAGTAGCCGCGCCTGGATACCGACTCGTGACTCGTCCGGGGCAGCAGCTTGAGTATGCCCCAAACCAGCAGCGCCGTCACCATTGCCGGGAACAGGCTCACCGTGAGAACGTCCCGCCACATGAGGAAAGAAAGCACCGCGGCGGTCGTTACCGGCCCCAGTATCTCCCCGGCAATGCCGCCGGTCCCGTGCAGCGAGACCACAAACCCGCGCTTTTCCGGGAACCCTCGCGAAAGCTCCCCAAGGGCCGGCGGGTGGAAAAGCGACGGCCCCGCGCCCGCCAGGAGCATTACGAAGAACATCAGCCAGTAGTTCGGCGCGAACCCGGCGATGAAGTACGAAACGCCGGTAATGCCGAGCGAAAGCGCAATAAAGAAGGCCGCTTTGTTGGCGAAGCGGTCGCCCAGGTACCCGCCCACCATCGTCGCCGCCCAGGACGACAGCGCCTGGGCCGACCCGAGCGCGCCGAACTGCGTGTTGCTCAGCCCCAGGCCGATCTTCATCTCGGGCATGATGATCTTCTGGAAGCCGGACGCCAGAAGGTGCTTTACACCATGGCCAACGACTATCGTCCCGGCCATGACGTTGCGCCCGGATTTCACCGCCGGCGCTTCAGGGTTTGTTTGGGAGGAGCTCATTTACCTGGCCCAGAATTGACGTATTCCCACGTATTCCAGCGTGCAGCAGCACGGAGGGAATGGTAACACCTTAGTGACTCGGATGGTACATGCTTCCCACCATAAGGCCGTCCCGCCCGCGACGGGTATTTTCCTAATACACCATTACCGTGCCAGCACGATACCTACGTACGTAGAAAAGACTACCCTTACGTACGCAAGCGAATAATCGCTCGATTTCATAAACGGAGGTTATATGCGCCTTATCGGGCTCTTTATGAGGCGGGGCAACGTACTTGCGTTGCTGCTCGCCGTCACATTCGCGGTCGTTGCCATGTCTGTATCACAGCAGGCTCGCGCCGCGGCCGACCCGTCCCTGATGGCACACTACACGTTCGACGGCAGTAATGCCAATGACTCTTCCGGCAATAACAGGCACGGGACGCTCGTTGGCAGCCCCACATTCGCCTCCGGTCCGTCCGGCTTCGGCAACGCAATCTCTCTCGACCTGGGCAAGTACGTTGTCCTCCCCGGCGTGAATACGCTCGACTTGAACAACCATGATTTCACTGTCACCGCCTGGGTAAACGCCACGGCCTTCTCCGGCCTTGGCGGCTACGGCGGCGACTGGGCCGTACTGGGCAACCAGACAGGCCCGAGCGGCATGCACCTGGTGCTTCGTAGCGGGCAGCCCTACATGGGCTTCCTCGGCAACGACACAGGCAGCGGCTGTAACATGTCCCTGAACACCTGGTACCACATCGCGTGGCAGTACAGGGTTTCCGGCGGCGTCCAGACCATTTTCGTCAACGGCACGCAGGTCGCCTCCACGGGCGGCCACGGCGCGTTCAACGGCGGCACCGGCGCGGCCTACATCGGCCGCTGCTGCGAGACCTGGGACGCCCCCCGGTACGCCAAAGGCCGCATCGACGACGTCAAGATATTCAACCGCGTCCTGACCCCTTCAGAGGTCGCGGCCACCGTTACGCCTCCTCCTCCCCCTGCTCCTCCCACAACCTGCTACGACATCCTCGTCGGCGGCTTTTCCACCGGCGACGGCGTCTACGCGATTGACCCTGAGCAGGACGGTTCCACAGTCAACGTCTACTGCGACATCACCACGGACGGCGGCGGCTGGACGCTGGCCGGCTACGGCGCTGGTTCTAACCTGGCCGGTAAGCTGAACGTTGCCAACGGCACTTACAATCCCACGAACCGCTCCACGTCATCCGCTAACATCAACGCCGTCATGCTTGCAAGGCGCAGCACCCAGGCGGCCCTTTCCTGGGCTGACGGCATTTCAAACGGCAACCTTGCTACGTATCAGGAGGCCGTGAAGTTCGGCGTCCCCAATCGCCTCAACCAGACCCTCGACCCAACCGGCGGCGGCTACCAGTGCCTGGACTCCAGCAAGTGGAGCCCGGTTACGGTAACGCCCATCGTTGGCTCCCCTGACCTGCCTACGACCATGTACACGCGGACGGACAGCCTGGGCGCGGTCTACGGCATGGCCTACGGCCTGGTCCTGAACCAGAACAATGGGCAGTGCGACTGGACGATCGACGGCCAGCCGTTCAAGGCCGTGTACCTTGGAATCAATGCGCCCCCATATGCGGCCGGCATTGCCTACAATCCGGGCGGCGTAAGCAACCAGGTCACCCCGGCCACTATGGCCATCTGGTTCCGCGGCAACGCGGCGGTCGCGGTAAACACTGCACCGACCGTTTCCGCCAATAGCGCCTCCGTGACTGCCGATCAGGGCGCGGCCGCGGCCATCAGCGGCGCCTACAGCGACTCGAACTCCGGCGACAACGTGAGCATCACGGCATCGACCGGGACGGTCACCAAGACCGGCACGAACAGCGGTACGTGGAACTGGACGAACACGACCACGGCCGTCGGCTCATATAATGTGACGATCACCGCCAACGATGGCGCCGCGACAGCGACGACCAGCTTCACTGTAACTGTGAAGGATGCGCCGCCGGCATTGACCGCGGGCGGCACCGTAACCGCAACCGGCGGCGGACCGGCAGTGGTCGTCGACCCCAACGCGACCATCACCGACCCCGGCCAGGAGAACCTCTCCGGCGCCAGGGTATCGATCGGGGCCGGCTTCATCGCCGCCCAGGACTCGCTGGGCATACAGGGACAGGGCGGCACGAGCGGCACGGTCGGCGGCCTGACCTGGAGCTACAACAGCTCGACCGGCGTCCTGACGCTGAGCGGCAGCGCCTCGCCCGCGACGTACCAGGCGGCCCTGCGCCAGGTGACCTATCGCAATAGTGTGACAAACGCCAACACCGCCAACCGGACCATAACCTTCACCATCGCAAACCAGCTGGCCTTCACCGGCAACGGGCACTTCTACGAGTTTGTAAGCTCCTTCGGGATTCCGTGGAGCACCGCTCTCGCCCAGGCTTCCACCCGGAGCCTGTACGGGATGCAGGGGTACCTTGCTACGATCACCTCTTCCGCGGAGAACCAGTTCATTTTCTCCAAGGTCCAGGGGAACGGCTGGATCGGCGGCAGCGACCATACATCCGAGTCGATCTGGAAGTGGGTCTCCGGGCCTGAGGCCGGCACGACCTTCTGCGTCGGCACGGGCTTCTGCTCTCCCCAGGGCGGCGCCTACACCAACTGGAACGGCGGCGAGCCGAACAACGCGGGCGACGAAGACTACGCGCACATCATCGGCAACCCGAACATCGGCGTCAGCGGCCAGGGCGTCTGGAACGACCTGCCGAACACAGTCTCCAGCGGCGACTATGCGCCGCTCGGCTACGTCGTCGAGTACGGCGGGATGCCGGGCGACCCGACAAACCTTCAGCTGACGGCAAATGCCACGGTGCAGGTGGTGCCGGGGAACCAGCCGCCGACAGTCACCGTGAACGCTCCTACCACGACTGCCGACGAGGGCGGCACGAACGGCGGAGCAGGCACATACAGCGACGCTGATGCGGGCCAGAACGTGACCATCACGGCCTCCGTCGGCACGGTCACCAAGACCGGCGTCAATAGCGGCTCCTGGAGCTGGAGCAACCCGGCCCTGGACGGCGCTGTGCCGCTATCCCAGTACACGGTGACCATCACGGCGAACGACGGCGTCGCTCCGCCGGCGACGGTTACTTTTACGGCCAGGGTCCGCAACGTCGCCCCCACGGCGACCTTCTCCAACAACGGCCCCGTTGACGCCGGCAGCAGCTTCACGCTGACCCTGTCCGGCGGGTCAGACGCGTCGAGCATCGACGCGGCGAGCCTCCAGTACGCCTTCGACTGCGGCAGCGGCTCGGGTTACAGCGCGCTCGGGAGCGGCAACACCGCCTCCTGCGCTACGACTGTGGCCGGGACGCGGAACGTCAAGGGCAAGGTCCAGGACAAGGACGGCGGTTTCACCGAGTACACTGCTACAGTGACGGTCAACGATCCCACTCCTCCTGTTATCACGCCGTCCGTGACCGGCACGCTCGGCGATAACGGGTGGTATACGTCCGACGTAGAAGTCTCGTGGACGGTCACGGACGACGAGTCGGCAGTCTCGTCCACGAGCGGCTGCGACACGACCACAGTGTCCGACGATACCGCCGGGACGACGATCACCTGCTCGGCGACCTCCGGCGGCGGCACGGCCTCCGAGAGCGTCACCGTAAAGCGCGATGCAACTGCGCCGACGATCAGCGGCTCTCAGTCCCCCGCCGCGAACGCCAACGGTTGGAACAACACTGACGTAACGGTGACCTTCTCCTGCGACGACAACCTGTCCGGCGTGGCGAGCTGCGTCGGCGACACCACCCTGACGGGTGAGGGCGCTGGCCAGTCCGCCTCCGGTGCTGTTACCGACAACGTGGGCAACACCGCGTCGGCGACCGTAGCGGACATCAACATCGACACGACGGCTCCCACGATCAGCGGATCGGCAGCTCCCGCCCCCAACGGGGCTGGCTGGAACAACACGGACGTGGCGGTGACGTTCACGTGCGGCGATGCGCTCTCCGGCGTCGATAGCTGCACTGGCGATACCGTCCTGACCACCGACGGCGCGGGCCAGTCCGCCACCGGGACGGCCACGGACCTTGCCGGCAATACGGCATCCGCCACGGTGTCCGGCCTCAACATCGATAAGACCGCCCCTGCGGTCGCCATCACCGGTGTGAGCAACGGCGCGGTTTACATCGTCGGCGGCGCGCCGGTCGCGGGCAACACCTGCACTGACGCCACCTCCGGCGTGGCCTCGTCTTCGGGCGCGACCACCGGCGGCAACGCCAACAGCGTGGGCAGCTACACCTACACGGCAACGTGCACGGACGTGGCCGGCAACACGACAACCGTTTCGGCTTCCTACGCGGTCACCTACGGCTTCAGCGGCTTCCTGCAGCCGATACCGCTGCCGGTGTCCACGTTCAAGGGCGGCTCCACCATCCCGGTGAAGTTCAGGCTTACGGACGCCTCAGGCGCGCCGGTGAGCACGGCCATTGCGAGTATTTCGATCAACGGCGGGCCAGTCCCTTGGCCTCGCCCGCTACAGCGATGGCCAGTACATCTTCAACCTTAGCACCAAGGGCATCTCTATCGGTCTTCTGACGATCAGGGCCACCCTTGACGACGGCACGACCCGCAGTGTTGTCGTAACGCTGAGGTAGTCGACAGGCAGCACAAGAAGAGAGGGGACCGGCCCGGCCGGTCCCCTCTCTGTTTTTCTATCCGATCTCTTTGCCGATTCCTCTTTGCAGGGCCGCTTTGTAGACCCTTAAGCCGACGGCGATATCCTCCAGCGCTAATCCCTGCGATTCGAACAGGGTGATGTCCTGCAGGCTCTTGCGTCCGAGCGCCTCACCCGCCACAACTGACGAGAGGTTTAATACCTGGTTCCACCCCAGGATCCCGCGCTCGACCGCATGTATGAGCTCGCCGCACTCAACCCTGGCGGTCTCAGTGTCGTCCGCCACAACCACAGTCGCCCGCTTTATCGTCTCGGGGTCCAGCTCCCTGCGTGTGATGTGGTTGGAGCCGGCGGCGTTGATATGGGTCCCGTGGGTAATCCACTCTCCCGAGAGCACCGGGGACGAGGAGCTGGTGACCGTGATGACAATATCAGCTCCCTTCACACACTCCTCGGCGGAGCGCGCTGCAATTACGGTCAGACCGAGATCTCCCGCCGCCGAAGCTGCAAACTCTTCCCGCGTGGCCTCGGTGCGACCGTAAACGCGTGCGACCTCGACATGCCTTACCTTGCACACCGCCTCAAGCTGCGTCCGAGCCTGGTATCCCGTTCCGATCATGCCCACCGTGGCGGCGTCCGGGCGCGCCATGTAGCGCGTGGCGACGCCGCTCGCGGCGCCGGTACGCACCTGCCCGAGGCGCGATGCCTCGATAACCGCCAGGAGCTTGCTCGTCGCAGTGTTGACGAGGTTCACATAGAAACGCACGCCGCCCCGGGTGGCGCCATAAGTCTTTGTACCCATAACGCCCAGCCCGGGCGCGGTAGCGGCCATAAACGCGAATGTGCCGCTGCCCATCGGGAGGCGGTAGCGGGGGTGATTAAAGGCCAGCCCGCGTGCCTGAAGACGGAATGCTTCGTCCAGCGAATCGATGGCAATGTCCATCGTAAGAAGGTTCTCAACGTCGGATTCGGTGAGGTAGAGCGGCATGGCGGACTCCCCTGTGGTACATGGAAACAGATGGGCCCCGTTACCGGAACACAGGGAAATTGTACTCCCTTGTGTCAGCCTCTCCCCACAGTTCCGTTAGCCGGTCTTGCAGGGACTGCGCGGAACTGCGCATGGCGGGCAGGATGTCGGCTCGCTCTGCGACGGTGATGAAGGCGCGGAGGTAGGTGGTGTAGGCCTGGCGGAGGGTGAAGTCGTCCACCCACACGCCGGGCTCGCGCAGGGCGTCCTCGAACGCCCAGGTGAGGCACCAGAAGAGGCGGTGGGCGCTAATGGAGGCGATCTCCTTGTAGAGAGCAGTGGCGTCCGGCGGGGTGGGGAAGAGGCCGACGATGCCGTCAAGGTATGCGCGGTCAATCCTGTCCACGGCGGCGTCCGGGAGCGGCAGGCCGATGCGCCACCATGTGGTGTCGTAGAAGGCGTGGCGGTAGCCACAGTACTCGAAGTCGATGAGCCTGGGGCCGGAGGGCGTGAAGAACACGTTCGTCGGCGCGATGTCGCCGTTGGTGAAAGTCAGGAACGGGCCGGGGTTGCGGAGCCTGTCGCAGACCGCCTCGTACTCCTCGGCGAACCCGCGCGATGGTCTGACTCCCGCCGACGTGAAGGCTTTGCGCACGCTGAGGAGAAGCTTCCGGAACTCCGCCGGCTGGCGCTCGCGTATCGACAGATGCCGCTTCCCCTCTGCCTCGTCACGGAGCTTTTGGAACGTCTCGCCGTGTCCAGCCGTCCGTACGTGGAAAGAGGCTAGCGCGACCGCCGCAGCCGCGTCCAGCCGTAATACGTAGTTGCGGTTCCACTGCTTGAGGAGGTCGGGGTTGGACAGGCGCACATCGCGCCGGAGAAGCCCGGCCATCGCCGCCTGCGCATCGGTCGCGATCCCGTCAATATCGAGCGGAAGCGCATTCTGCATCCCTTAATCTGAGAAATCTGCGGTTAACATCTCACTCCCACCACTTGTAGAAGTGGTTGAGGGGGCCGCTGCCGTGGCCGACGGCTATGCCGGAGCGAATGGCCTCCGTCACGTACTTTTTGGACTGGCCCACGGCCTCCTTGAGCGGCATGCCGCGCGCAATGCACCCCGCAACCGCCGAGGCGAAAGTGCATCCCGTGCCGTGCGTATTGGTGGTCGAGACGCGCTGGGCGGTGAACAACCTCACCTCGGTGCCGTCATAGAACGTGTCGGTCGCCGGGCCCGGCATGTGGCCGCCCTTTACAACCGCCGCCTTGGCGCCCATCTCCTCCACAATCATCCTGGCGGCATCGCGCGCCTGGTCCAGGTCTTTGACCACGCGACCGGTGATCGCCTCCGCCTCAGGCAGGTTAGGCGTAACGACGGTCGCGAGGGGTATCAGCACCCTCCGAAGCACGTCAATGGCGTCCTCCCGGAGCAGGCGGTCGCCGCTCTTGGCAACCATCACCGGATCGACGACAAGGTTGGAAATAGCATGCTCCCTTATTTTCTCGGCCACGGTGTTAATTATGGCCGCGGATGCCAGCATGCCGGTCTTGGCGGCGTCCGTGCCGATATCGCTCATGACGGCGTCTATCTGGGCGCGTATCATCGCGTCAGGGACTTCCAGCACGTCCGTCACGCGCACCGTATTCTGCGCGGTGATGGCTGTGATAACGCACGTGCCGTACGCCCCCATTGCGGCGAACGCCTTGAGGTCGGCCTGTATGCCCGCGCCGCCGCCGGAGTCTGAACCGGCGATTGTCATTACCCGCGCCACGCTCTTCCTGATCATCCTGTTCCCTCCTGCTTCCGGTCATTTTCGCCCTTCTGGTCTTCCTTGCGCGCATATTCAGCCCGCTTGCGTATTATCTCCTGCAGGGACTGGACGCTCTTGCCCACAACCTTCATTTTCCGCTGGTTGCGGCGCTTGTTCTCCCGCCGTTCGCCTTTCGTTCCGTCCTGCTCCATGTGTCATCACCGCTCCGTGAACCGGGTGGTAAACGCCTCTGTCTCGACGAGGTCCGGCGGCAGAAGGTTGTGCTCTTTCATCCACTGGGCGAACGCCCGCCACCTGCTGGGGTCCTGCGTACCGAACCCGCCGGACTCCGTCTTCCAGACCTCCACAAGCAGGTCTGCGCCCGGCCGCTCTATCTTCTCGTCGATCTCCTCGTTGTTGCTTTCGACCAGAAGGTCGATGGCCGCCTGGGGGTCCACGACCGCATCTTCGTACCCTCTGCGCGCGGCCCGGACGAACTTCTCGACAGTCTCTGTATTCTGCCCAAGGTTTCGCTGGCTGGTGACTATCGCCAGCTCATAGTAGTCAGGGACGCCCCACTGCTCCATACGCATGATGTTAACTGGGTGGCCTTCATTCTCCAGCATGATCGTTTCGTGCGTCCAGTAAGCGCCTACCACCGCATCAACCTTGCCGCTCACAAGGGCCGGCACCAGATCGAAGCCGACGTTCACCAGCTCAACGTCGCCGAGGCCGGATGCGCCGTCGAACTTCAACATTGTGTCCAGCAGCGGCTCATTGGTGGGTATTCCGGGATAGCCGACCTTCTTCCCAACAAGGTCGCGAGGGCGGGTGATGCCGGAGGACTGCAGCGCCACCACGGAGTTGAGGGGGTGCTGCACCAGGGCCATCACCGAGACCACCGGCACTCCCTGCGCGCGCGCCAGCAGGATGTCCGGCTGGTAGCTGATTCCGAAGTCGTCCTGCCCCGCGCCAACGGTCGTGAGCACCGCTGAAGGGTCTACCGGCGTGTACATTCGCACCGCCAGCCCCTCATCCGCGAAGTAGCCTTTCTCAAAGGCCACGAAGAGGCCCGCATGGTTGGCATTTGGATACCAGTCGAGCGCCACGGATACTTCCGTAAGACCATTCGCCGCCACGCTGGTCGGCTGGCCGGCCGCCGGGGAGGCGGGGGTAGGGGCGGGCGCCCCACTGTCGCATGCGACGGCCGCCGGCCCCAGGATGAACAAGGCGGCAGCGGCGGAAAACCAGGATACAATTCGGCGATTCAACACGTGTAATTCTCCCCTTGTAATCTCAACTATTGTCGGGCGACCGGCTTAACTGTCACTTTTTACCCGTCTCCATGGCATCGCCCACTTCTCGGCTACGGTCATCAACGCGAAAAGCATCGTCCCCATCGCGGACAGGATTGCGATTGCGGCAAAGACGCGCTCTGTGAGGAACTGGGGCTTCGATCGGATCATCAGGTATCCCAGCCCCTTGCTCGACCCGACCCATTCGCCTATCACCGCGCCGATTACGCTGACTGATATGGCGACTTTCATGCCTGAGAACAGGTACGGCAGTGAGGCGGGCGCTTGTGCCTTCAGGAAGACTTGCAGGCGGTTCGCGCCCAGCGTGCGCATTACGTTGACCATGTCCGCGTCAACCGATCTCATGCCGTCGACCGTGTTGACGACGATCGGAAAGAACGATATCAGCGCCACCACAATTACTTTGGGGGTGAGACCATAACCCACCCATATGATGAGCAGCGGCGCGATCACGATGATCGGGACAGTCTGGGACGCAATCAGGAACGGGTATAGCGCCCTCTCCACCGTCCTGGACAGGACTATCGCAGAGGCGAGGGCCACCCCTACTGCGAGTGCGACTCCAAAACCTACCAGGACCTCGCCCAGGGTCACCCACGTGTGCCCCCAGAGCATCCCGGAGTCGTTCACCAGCGTCCTGGCGACAATCGACGGCGAAGGCAGGAGCCACTTCTGCACGTCGAACGCCCGCACATAGACTTCCCAAGCGGCGATCGCGGCAACCATGATCGCGAGCGCGGGGAGCCAGACCCTGGCTGTATTTGCCAATCTACGCATCGCGTCCTCGTTCCGGCAAGCACTGTATTCCCGGCTGCCGGTCTTCAGCTTTCGTAGTGGCGGGCTGCGCCTGCCTGGACGCCACGAACGTTGTTACGGCATGCAGAGCGCCTCTACGAACTCAGTGCTTTGCCTTGCATTACAGAAGCGCTGCCATAAGCTTCTTCTTCAGCCGCACAAACTCCGCCTCCGTCACCATCGCCCGCGTCCGCGGCCGCGGGAGCGGCACCCGCTCTACCAGCTTCATTCGCCCCGGCCGAGGGGTCATCACGTAGATACGATCGGACAGGAAGATCGCCTCGTCCACGTCGTGCGTGACCAGCACGACTGTCTTCCTGAGCTGCTCCCACAGCCCGAGCAGCCAGTCCTGCAGCTGTGTCCGGGTCAGCGCGTCCAGCGCGCTGAACGGCTCGTCCAGCAGGAAAACCGATTGGCCGGCCAGCACGGTGCGCAGGAAAGCCGTCCGCTGGCGCATCCCTCCGGAAAGAGCGTAAGGGTAAGCGTTCTCGAAGCCCCTGAGCCCGAAACGGTCTGCCAGATCCATCGCCTTCGTGCGCGCGTCCCTCCTGGACACGCCCCTGATCTCCAGTCCCAGGATTGCGTTGTCCAGCGCCGTCCGCCACGGCATCAGCAGGTCCTTCTGGTGCATGTATCCGACGGCGCCCAGCCGCCCCGCGGCAGCGTCGCCGTTCAGGTAGACCGTGCCGGCGCTGGGTTCATCCAGCCCGGCAATGATATTTAGAATGGTGCTCTTTCCGCAGCCGCTGGGCCCAATGATGCTGACGAATTCGCCGTTTGCCGCGAAGAGCTCGATGTTGTCCAGCACGTGGAGCGACCTGCCGTCCTGAGACATCGTCTTGCTGACGGTACTGAGCCTGATGGCAGGCTCGGCCTGGGTTGCGCGCGGTGTGCTAGCCAACGAACGAAAGCGCCTCCTCCGGAGTAAGGTTCGCCCGGACCAGGCGGTGGAAGGCCGGCGCATAGTGGTCAGCGACGCCCAGGACGCTGTTGAAGTTCTCGTTTATCTGCCCGAAGCCAAGCTCGCCGTCCGCCAGGTCGAACGCCAGCTTCATCGCAAGCTCGCCGTCGTCCATGCTCAACTCGAAGTTCCCGATCGAGATGCTCCAGTTGATGAGGTTTGCGAGCACGCACGCTGCCACTCGCTTATCTTCCGGCACGGTTATGATGCCGCGCACGGAGAACGTGAGCCTCTGCGCCTCGTCGCTCCACGTAACGAGGGCGTGGTATGTGCCGTTCGCGCCCTGCAGGGACAGCGCCACCGACATAGATGGCTCGTCCACGGCAAAATATCCGGCGTGCTCTGTCTCAAAGTAAGCAACGACCGCTTCGAAGGGGGACTCCATTGGCTCTCCTGTGTGCTCAGAAAACAAAAATGCCGCCGGAATCCGGGCGGCAAACGAACAAACAAGGCTGGCTGCGCCTCATCCCTTCGCTGGCATTACCCAGATCAGGTCACGGGGTCGCTCCGATAAAGCGGAGCCTCTCAGCCTGGCTACCCAAGCTCCCCCCGGGCAAGTACTCGATTGAGAAGCAGTCTAGCGGACGAGCAAAGGGGTGTCAACGAAGGGGCCCCGCCGTGTCTTTGCTCAGTGATATTGTCAGTAGGTAACTGCTCAGTGAATATGTCAGTCCATGAGAGGACTACATTTGACCGAGCGAGAAGCGAAGAGAGCACAGATACTGAACCTTGTTCTGGAGGGGCGTTGCGAGGCAAGTAAGGCCGCTGAGCTGATGGGTGT
>Ga0194132_10000833_pt1 | contig 62794 bp, 55 predicted proteins | sample TA2KigOf80mmetaG_FD_148612 | JGI IMG/M metagenome (GOLD analysis project Ga0194132, IMG submission 148612) | Freshwater microbial communities from Lake Tanganyika, Tanzania - TA2015054 Kigoma Offshore 80m | ecosystem: Environmental > Aquatic > Freshwater > Lake | place: Tanzania: Lake...
TGACCGGAGTTGCCGACTGGACGGCGCTTTACATCGTCTCCGGGCAAAAACTGTGACGGTCTCCGACCCACCCCGCGAACCGCACGGCACTTTGCTCGACATCGGAAACTCGGTCCGGCTCCGACTGCGCGTATACCCACCGACCCGATGGAACGGCACCGACCCCGTCGTGCTCGTCCACGGGTTGCTCTCCTCGTCCGACATCTTCGATCTGCCCGGCGTTCCGGAGGCCAGTCTGGCACGGTATCTTCAACATCGCGGGTTTCTGGTGGTGACGTACGACCAGCGCGGTGCGGGCGGTTCTCAAACCCAATCATGGAAATTTGGTTTGAGCGAACTGGTCACCGAAGATCTGCCGTCCGTGGTGGCATGGACACTCAGAACGTTCGACGCCAAACGGGTAACACTCGGCAGCCACAGCCTCGGTGGGTTGGAAGTGTATCTGTTGCGCGCCTTTCTGGCCATGGGCGGGCAGACCGGAGAAGTTACCCCAGACTGTCTGGGACACACGTTTACCATCGCTTCTCCGGCGTCGTTTACGCCCCAGCTCTCGCCATGGCGGCTGGCGCTACGCCGGAAAAGCCTGTTTCTCGAACGGACCGACACCCCGGAAGGCGTCGTCACCCCGACCGAATACGCATGGGGGTTGTTCGACCTGAGTTGCCCTCGACTCGCGGCACGGGTTCCCGTCGAGAAAGTCGGCGCGATATGGGCGTTTCTTGGACGTCATCGGTTCGTAGCCGCCTTGTCCTCTTTTCTACCTACTCCCATTCTGGTATACAGCCCCGGCGATTTTTCCATGTTTGCCCTTCCAAACGTGCTTAACTCTCGGATACTCGATCAGGGGGCGGGACAACTGCTGGCGGAACTCGGACAAGCTATGCGCACCGCCGGAGAAATGGATATCGAAACGGGCGGACAAAAGATCAAAATGCCCGAAGCGCTGTCGTTCGTACCGCCGTTTTCTCTGCTGACCATCGCCTCGCGTGGCGACCGGATGATACCGGAGGCGGATGTGCGTACCGCCACGTCTTTTGTCGCGGGTGTCGAACACGTGGTCGTCGAGGACCGGTTTGGCATACGGTGCGGTCATGCGGGGTATCTGTTCAAACCGAGTTTGTATCCGCAGGTTTATCGGATGGTCGAAGCGTTTATCGGAAAGGATAAAGGATGAAGGGTGAAATCGGGACCTCAGTATCCGACGTGCCGGCGGTCGAGGCGCTTGCGCGGCTGTATCTCGATTGGGCCGGTCGTCCAGCGTCTTCCATCGTCTCGCTGGGAGCGGACGGCTCCGCGCGCCACTACTTCCGCATTGCGGGCATGGAGACCGTCATTGGGGCGTACAACGCAAATCGCCGGGAAAACGAGGCGTTTGTCGCGCTGTCTCGTCATTTTGGCACGCATGGGCTGCCCGTTCCGGAGATTTACGCCCAACATCTCGATACCGGTGTCTATTTACAAACCGATCTCGGCGACGATACGCTGTTTTCCCATATCCGTAGGATGCGTACGGGCGAAATCTTTCCCGACGGTCTGACAGCCTTGTACTACCGCGTGATCGAATGGCTGCCGGAATTTCAAATCATCGCAGCACGCGACATGGACTATTCGGTCTGTTATCCGCGTAGTCGCTTCGACGCGCAATCGATGCGTTGGGATTTGAACTACTTCAAATACGACTTTCTCAAACTGGCCGGCATACCGTTCGAAGAGCAGGATCTGGAGCACGATTTCGACCGGTTGATCGCATTTTTGGAACAGGCGGATGCCGTCTATTTTCTGTACCGCGATTTTCAGTCGCGCAACATCATGTGGACGGACGCGGGGCCGTACTTTATCGACTATCAGGGGGGCAGACAGGGGGCGCTCGCCTACGACATCGCCTCGCTTCTGCTTGACGCGCGTGCCGCCATTCCGTGGGACATCCGCGAAACGTTGCTGGATTTTTACATGGACATGGTTTCCCGTCATCTTCCGCTGCGCCGCGACGTATTTCGACATTATTACGGCGGATATGCGTATCTGCGTCTGTTACAGGCAATGGGCGCCTATGGATTTCGGGGGCTTCACGAAGGCAAGACCCACTTTCTGGCGAGCATTCCTCCTGCGATACACAATCTCGAAGGGCTGATGACCCGATACCGTCTTCCTGTGGCCCTGCCGGAGCTTTCGCGGATCTGGGAACGTATGTGCGCTTCGGAGACACTGCGTGGGTACGGCGCGTCTGCCGTTCCGGAGTTGACCGTCCACATCCGGAGTTTTGCCTATAAAAACGGTCTACCCCGTGATACGACCGGACACGGAGGCGGATTTGTGTTCGACTGCCGGGCGTTGCCCAATCCGGGACGATATCCGGAGTATGGGATGCTGACGGGCCGTGATGAGACGGTACGGGCGTTTTTATCGCAGGCCGAAGAGGTGAAACGGTTTGTGTCGCTTGTGGAGGAGATGGTGGATCGGGCGGCGGAGCATCACCGTGCGCGCGGGTTTACCGACCTTACGGTCGCGTTTGGATGTACGGGCGGGCAACACCGATCCGTATACTGCGCCGAGCGTCTATCCACGCATCTATCCGGTTGCGAAGGCATACGGGTGGAGACGGAGCACCGGGAATTAAAGGGGACTGTGTAGACGGCCCGGTGGAGAGATGGACTTTTACTTGTCCTCTTGTTTTAGTCTTTTAAACAGGTGTTTTTCTTCGTAAAGCGGAAGGGCGCTACGGATAAAAGCGGCGGTTTCGGAGGCGTGGTAGACCTGCTCGAGTTCGGTACAGAGGGCTTCCACCTCTTGGCGCGTGGCACGGTGCGGGCGTAGCGCGTTATAGACGGCGAGGATTTTTTCGTTGGGAACACCGGTCAGTTCGGCGGCGCGACGCAGATTGCCTGCCAACGCGCGCTGACCGGCTGCCTCGGCAATATCGGCCTGTCGGCGCAACGTCTCCGGTGTGATCCGCAGATCACCCGCGTCGATTTCACCGGAAACCACACGATCGAGCGAGACCTCGTTTAGCGGTATGCCCGACGGGGTGGAAACCCACTCCGGATGTTTTTGCGACAACGGATAGTCTTTTTGAGGGTCAAGCACGAGGGACGAACTCCATTTCGCGGATAGGCGCGTCGGCGCGGACACATTCGGTTTCGCGTCGGTGCATGAGCGTAGTTTTGACGATATACCTCAGTCGCGCCATATTGTCGATCATCGAAGGAACGGGCGACACGGGAAGCCCCTTGGCGTATCGCGCCGCATTGCGTCCTATGGTCCGGTACGATTCGACGGTAAGATTGGGTGACATGCCAAAAAGTTCGAGGTTGTTTAGCGGGTTGAGTCCTTTTTTCGTGATTAGGATGGTCCCTTTGGACTGCATCCCTATGGCGATGCCGGAACCGCTCAGTTGTGCGCCGTGCCACCCGATAAACCCACAGTCCGACGTCTGAAACACCTTGACGATACGGGCGACAAGCCCCTCGGTTTCGATACCTTCGACAAGCGCTTGCAGTATCGTCTCGTGCGGAATCCCCGACAGCGTTTCCGTGATGGCGGTCCCAAATGCCGGACCGAGCGCGACGACTACTTCGCCGGGTGTTGGACCGGGTTGCGCCGGTCCTTTGGACTTCAATCCTTTGAGCGGTTGGCCCGACGTGGTGGAGCGGATCACCTCATCCGGTTTCCGGGCCTGAGGGATACGTTTCAACCGTTCCCACCGCTCGCCGTCCACCCGGTAGCCGGAGCCGGGACCGACATAGTCATTGGGATCGTTGACGCCGCTTAGCGGCTCGAACCGTTCGGTGATGATGGCGGCAGGCTGGAGATAGTCGCCCGAGAGACGTTGTTTTTGCATTTCGAGCAGTCTTTCGGCTACATCCGGACAACCTCCGCGAGCCAGCGCCGCAATGACGTTGACGATGGTCTGCGGCCCGTTGAGAAATGCCTCTGCCGCGGCAAGGTCGGCCACTCGGTCGCGGTCGGGCATGTCCTCGCTGGCATGGCCATATACCGCGGCATTTACCTCTTCATCGGTAATGGAGGGGAAGCCGAGTTCGGCGTAGACCGTCTGAATCGCCCGTGCGCCCCGCATCCGAGCCGCCACGACCTCTTCCTCGGTCGCGGGCGCGATACCGCCGTCCACCTGCATGTCGCGTTGCACGACCGTCCAGTCGTCAAAATCCTCGGCGTCGAAATCGCCACCGCCAAACAGGTTGTCCTTTCTCGGCATCGAACTGTACCCGGACGTGATAAAGTCGGTCCCCGGCAAAAGCTGCAACATCAGCTTAGCGGTCTTGCGGATGTCGGAGTGCGAAGCCATGGCGTCGTTGCCGGAAGCTACTTCGAGACCCAGCATCGTGGCGATGAGGTTTTCCGCAAGAACACCCCTTACCCCGCCGGGTAGCGATTCGGGAAGCGCGATACAACTGATGGAGCCGTTTTGCACACCCTGACTGCCGCTGCCCTTGACCAGCATCAGACACCGCGCTTCCAGATAAAGCATCGACTTGCCTTCGGCGTGTCCCATGAGCGCTTCCGAGCCGGTTCCGGAGGTAAAACGGATTTTTACGCCACGGCCGGCATAGGCCGAGGCCAGAAAGGCTTTGGACCATGGCGTATCATCGCCATCGGTAAAGGTGGCTTCGGTGCCGTAAACCGACAACGTTTCGGCGTACGAGGTAAATCCTTTCATCGCCAGCTTGAGACTCATCGCCTCCTCGACGGCGCATTGGGTCAGCACCCCGCCGCGCCCCGCCTGCGAGCCGACGAGAATCGATAGCGCGTTAAACGGGGCGGAACGCGAAACCGCTACGGTAGTCTCCTCTTCGGCAAACCCCCGCCACGCGGCTTCGGCGGCATCGGCGGCCAAAAGCGCCGGATGCTCTTTCCGGTTGGTGACGTGCGCCTGATTGGCCGTTGTGCGTCGTACACGCAATTTCTGTAACGCCATCATCATCTCGACCACGTTTAGATGACGAACGATATCCACGAGTTTTGCCGGTGTTACCCCCTCCAGCATCCGCACAATTTTGTGTCGCGGCACGTGGATGTCCACCAGCATACGGGCATATTCGAGCGAATCGACCGCCATCGACGCTTCCGCTATGACCGGGTCAATGGCATGATCGGCAATAAACCGGTCGATCATATCAAATCGATCCTCCGTACGTCCGTCCATCTCGACGATACGCCCATCTCTTACGCAAATACCGGGCTTGGGATCGTTTGGGCTGTCCATGATCGTCAGACCCGCGTCCGCCCATTCTTCTATAAAACTGTCCCGATTGACTTCGCGGTCGGCCAGCAGGGCAAACCGCCGGGAACGTTTTTCCATCGTCCGACTCCGTGAAAACGTTTAAGTTTCCGACGGGACATGCCGCAACCATTTCCAAAACCCGACGCTTCGGGTCTCAAACGGTTGTAAATGGTTACAGGATGCCCCGTCAGGCAGAGCGTTCGGGTCCAAAACTCGACGCTTCGGGTCCAAACAGTTGTAATCGGTTTACGAGATACACTGCCGGAAAAAGAACTGGATGTCAGTCTCCAACCCAAGTCCATGACCGCCAGAACCGAAAATGGCAGGAAGGACACCGGTACGGACACTGCCCCCACCGGAACAGCGCCGCGATCCAGTCTATCGCCCGAAATGGGGCTTGGGGGACCGGTTCCGTTTTGCAGTGGGGACATATACGCATGAGATATCCACCGTTTCCTTTTCTCCATAGCACGCTTTGAGCGCAGACACGATATGCGCTGAAAGACTCTCACGCAAGCAAATTGTGGCATCGCACGACAGACCGAACAGGGTCTTGTGTGATATGGATCACATAAAATTCGACAGAGTTTATATTTTCATTTGCATGTTTACCAGAGAGTTATATATTTTTATCGTCTTTCCATGTAAAATTTCGGAACGGGATGAAACACGCTGCCGTCTTATGGACAGCAGTGGAAATGCCTGTTCCGTACGAGACGAAACGACAAAAAAAAGGAACACATTTTTGCTTCGGATCGTCTAACAAGTAGGACAGGCACGATGGAAAGCGCGGTGCACCCGGGCGAATCGCAAAACCTTCATCACCGGAAACCGATTTTTGTTACAGGAGGATACACGCATGACGCACCTTTCTCGACTCACCTCAGCCGCCGGCGTACTTGCCGTCGTTTTTGTGACAGGATGCGGCCAGACCCCGCTGTCGTCCAATCTGACCAACATCAACACGGCTGCGGAGCAGATCGCCACGCTCCAAGCAAACGGCATAGACGCCGAACTTTTGGCGCTTACCAGCGAGGTGGACGAGGTTCCTTCTCCCAACGATGGTCTGGTTCCGCCGCCCAATCAGCAGCCGCCGCCACGTATCGACCGGCTCAAGGAAGCGCTGGGACTTTCCGACGATCAGATTGCCCAGATCGAAGCCATCGTCGAGGATGTACGCGATCAGATCACGGCGATCCATGAACAGGTAAAAGCCGGCACGCTGACCCGCGCGGCGGCCCGTGAACAGATCAAGGCCATTCATGACGACCAGAAGGCCCAGATCGAAGCTCTGTTGACCGAAGCGCAAAAGACCAAGTTTGCCGAACTGCGTCAGCAACATGGCCGTCAGTTCAACATCGACCGTCTGGCTGCGTTTCTTGGGCTTACCGATGAGCAGAAAACGCAGATAGAGACCATCATGCAGACACACCGGGATCAGATGGCGGCGATCCGCCAGCAGGTGGAGGCCGGCACGCTTTCCCGCCAATCCGCGCGCGAACAGATCAAAACGCTCCACAACTCCGAACGGGATCAGTTAGCGGGTGTGTTGAGCCAAGAACAACTTCAGAAACTGCGCCGCGTGCTTAACCACCACCGCTTCGGGTTAGGTCCGGGCGGATTTGGACGCGGTCCTCAAGGAAATCATCCCCGCCCCGGCGAACCGTAGAAGACACCTCGCTCCTTCCCAACCCCGTTGTTCTCCGGAACAGCGGGGTTTTTTTATGTATCCACGCGCCGCACCCCATGCCGTCCCACGCCGGACAGCCACGCATGCGCATAGCGAACCCCAGCGGACGCCGTTAGGGCGATGCCGAGCGCATACACGCCAAATCTCTCGAGCCATCCCTTGCGGTGTTTTCGAAAATATCGGTAGCAACACCGGTGTGACGCCAGAATCATATGGGGCCGCACCTGATTGACACTCCCACCGCCGTAATGCGTCATGACCGCACCGGGTACGAAATGGATTATCCATCCGTGTTGCCGGATACGAAGACACCAATCCACATCGTTAAAAAACATAGGCAGATGTTCGTCCCACCCGCCTATCTGTTGCCATATTTCGCGCCGGACCATCAAACTCGACCCACGAGGCTGATCGACCTCGCGGAGGGTTTGATGGTCAAAATCGCCCATACGCCATTTGCCAAAGACGGGATGTTTGGGCAACAGACGGCTCAACCCCGAAAACTCCCAGACAAACGTCAAAAACGTAGGAAACGTGCGACATGAGAGTTGAGGACGTCCATCCGGATAAACGAGCCGCGGCCCTACCGCACCGGTTTCGGAGTGGGTTTCCAGAAAACTGGCCAACGTATCCAGCGATTCAGGATGTATAAATGTGTCGGAGCAGAGCAGTTGGATAAAAGAGCGTCCGCTTTGTTCCATGCCACGGTTAAACGTGGCGGACACGCCGAGGTTGCGGCTGTTTTCGATCAGTTTGACTTGGGGAAACTGTCGGTGGACAAAAGCCGCACTGCCGTCCGTCGAGGCGTCGTCCACCACGATGACCTCTATGTCGCGCCCACGCGCCGCTACATAGACTGCGTCAAGACACCGTTCGAGAAACGCGGCGCTGTTCCAGCTTCCCACGACGACCGACACGTCGAGCGGACGGGCAGGTACGGTGGAGAGGTCAGTGGATTGCGGCGGTGTCGAGGACACGAGCAAGTTGCTCCGCGAGAAAGGGACGGGTAAAAGACGCAAGCGACGGCGTATTAACCGGAAAGACCGGGAACATACCTTGTATGTGTTGAGCGACCCATGTTTCGAGCGTGTTCGCCATGTCGTCGATACGGTCGGGCGACAGCGTCGTGCCGCGCCCGTATGCCGTGATCAGACGACTGGCGGCACCGTCCGGAGCGATACACAACACAGGTTTTCCGGCGGCGAGGTATTCATAGATTTTTCCGGTTGGCACATCCATCGCTTCGGCCGTGTCCGACGTGATAAAAAGCGCCAGGGCGTCCGCCTCGAGCATCTGTGTCACGGCCTCTCGGTGTGTCAGATATCCGAGGGGGAATAGGGTTTTTTCGAGTCTATAGCTGCGGATGATCCCGGCAAGATCGATCCCTACCGCCGCGCCTGCCAACCGGACCTCCACACGGGATGCCGCCGCCGGGTTGCGGTCCCATAGTCGCCGCAGGGCACGCAACAACGGTTCCGGGTTGCGGGCGGTGTTAAACGCCCCGCAACAGGTCAGCACAAAACGATCCGGATGCGGTGTCGGAGCCGGAGTTGCAAAATCCGCCGGGTCGAACCCATTGGGGAGGATCCGCACCACACTGCCGGGCCGTGCCGTCAGGAGTTGCGTACCGATTCCCTCGGATACTGCGGTGATGCAGGCCGCCGTATCCAGAATGGTTTTCTGAAGCCGCTCGGTCAGATGGCGTCCTGCATCGCCGCGAAAACGCTCAAATTCGCCACCGGTCCACGCATCCCGGAAGTCGGCTATATGCGGCAGACCGGTAAGCCGATGGAGCAAATGCCCAGCCCAATGGGCGGAAGCAGGCGGAAACGTTGAAAAGATTGCTTCTACGGGTTCACGGGATATGACGCGAAGCCCGCGTGCTACGGCAAAAGGTATCCATCCGGCTTGATAGTCGGGAAAACAAATCCGACGCAACCATGCCGGTCCGGCAGTTACCTTTGCTTTGTCCGAATGGGATTTGTTCCCGATCAAATACGCCAGTCGAAGCGGGTCGAGCGATTCCGTGCGTTCCACACACACCGTTTCGGGAAGTTCGTCGAGAAGCGAAGGGTCGTAGCCGTAGTAACGCACATTTTTTACCGTTATCACGACGGGGCGCCATCCGTACTCCGGGAGATAACGGGCGAATTTGAGCGCGCGCTGCACCCCGCCCAACCCCATCGGCGGGAAATAGTAGGCCAGCATGAGAACGGAAGACATCAAGTAACGGATACGCCCGCCTCCCGGGCGATGCGATGCACGTTGGCTACCGCGGTCGGGATACGGTCGTCGGGCAGATGCTCGACCAGCATGTAGCCGGTCGGATACAACGCCTCCCACCGGCGTACCGCAGTCACAAGATCGAGTTCTCCCTCACCCGGAACCTCTTCGTCGATATGCAGTACCAGCCCGTCGGAGAGTTTGATGTCCTTGATATGGGCGATGGAGGAGATGTCGCCCATCACGTCGAAGATATGGTCGATACGACTTGTGCTGTTGTAAACCTGTTCGAGCGACTGGAAATGGTTGACAAAATCCATGACCACTTTCATGCGGGACGACCCCACCGCTTCGATCACCTGTCGGTTGATTTCCGGCGACCCCATGAGGGTCAGTAGATGGGTTTCGATCACGATCGTCATCCCTTCGTGTTCGGCTTTGTCGGCGACACGGCGGAGCGTTTCTACAAGCTGTTCGAGTCTTCCGGATTCGATATTTCGGCGTGAAGGGCTGTACGCGCCGGCGGGGTTAAGGCTACCGGTGCGGATCAAGGCCATGCCGGCGTTGAGTCTGCATGCCGTCTCAATCCCCCGGTCGATAAGCCGGACGACGTGGTTTCGGGTTTCGGCGTCCGGGTCAAACAAACATTCCCTGTATCCGATACCCATTTGTGCCAGTTCGAGACCCTCTTGGGTGTACAGATCGTTGATACCTCGGCAGTCAGGCGCCGTTAGCTCCGAAAGAATGGGTTCGCCGATGTGATAGCAGACCGTCGTGATGTTCAACGCTCCGGCCCGACGCAGATGTTCGGCAGTGATTGCGCGGGGGTCGCCCGGAACCATGCCAACGATGCCGAGACGCATGGGTAACTCCATAAAAAGAAGTGTGAAGTGTGAAAGGGGTGGTGATGGGATCAGACGACGACTTCAAACCGTGAGCCGATATCGGGATATTTGGCAACCTCGATACGGGAGGGAAAGGCGTTTTTGAGCCGCTCCAAATGGGTGACGACGATGATCTTCTCGAAGTCTTCCTGAATGCCCTGCAAGGCGTCCACTAAATGGTCCAACCCTTCGGCGTCTTGCGTACCGAAGCCTTCGTCGATGATCAGCGTGCGAAGACTTGCGCCGGCGCGGCGTGCCAACAGTTTGGACAGGGCGATGCGCAGGGCGAAGTTGGTGCGAAACGCTTCGCCGCCGGAGAAAAGTTCGTAGGGCCGCGTACCCAACTCGTCGGAAATCTGGATGTCGAGTGTTTCTTTTGACCCGCCTGTTTTGAGGTTGCGCAGCGGTTCGATGGTAATCTGAGTACGGTTGTCGGTAAGACGGCTCAAAATCGCGTTGGCCTCTTCTTCGATTTCGGGGATCGCATTTTCGATGATCAGCGCCGGGATGCCGTCCCGGCTAAAGGCGACGGTCAGTTTTTCGTATACCTGCTGGTCTCTGGCGGCCTGTCGGAGATCCGTTTCAACGGATGGACGTTCTTCGGCCATCTGCCGATATCGGGTGGCTTTTTCTTTTTCCGCGCCAACCTGTTGGTTCGTCTCTCGCTCTTCCTGTGCGACCGTCTCGCGCAGTTTGCTCAGTTCCTCTATCAGCTGTTCCGTTTCCGTCGTATCTTCGCTTTCACGTTCGAGCGTTTCGATCTGAGCCGTCAATCCGTCCAGTTCGGTTCTCAACGCCTCGGCAACCTGCAAGCGGTCCGCAAGCATCATCCGCGTCTTGTCATGTTGACGGATCGCCTCATCCAACTTTTCCTTCTGGCTGGGTGCGTCCTTGAGTTCTTCAAACCGGCGTTCGCAACATTGGGAGTTGGTTTCGTCGTACCTCAGTGCCTCCATGTCGCATTCCACGTTTTCAAGTTCGGCGCGAAACGCTTCCGCGTATGTCTCGGTTTCCAATTCCCGATCCATATTGGAAATATGTTCCATGACCTTTTCCCGTTCGGCAACCGCAGTGTCATACCGAGCTTGAGTTTCTTCGAGACGTGACTTTTCCGATTCGAACGTCTGTAACTCGCGTAGTTTGGTTTTGAGCGCCTCGTGTCTATCGGGATCGTAGCCCAGCGTTTTGAGCGTTGCCTGACCGGTTTCGATCTCGCGGCGCGCCTCTTTGCCATAATCGCCACGCTCCAGCCGGTTTTGCAGGGCTTCGACATCCCGGCGCGGTCCACGCGCTTCTGCGGCGGCGGCGATGGCATCTTGAAGCGCCCGATCCGCAGTCGCGATTTCCTGCTGAAGTTGCGGCAACGCCTCCAATTGCGGACGGATCGTCTTGAATTTTACCGTCAGTTCTTTTTTCTCCTCTTCCGCAAGCTGGATGCTACGAAGCGACTTGTCTATTTCGACGGCATGAGCTTGCAAGGTATCGCCTATATTGGCCTCGATGGTTTCACGGCGTCTTTCGTCAAGCGCGGCGTCGCACAGCGGACAGTTGGCCTTTGTTTTTTGAAGCAGCTCCTTGAGTCGGTCGTTGGCCTCTTCTTCCTGGTGCTTGTACAGCTTGATCTTGTTTTTTTGCATATCGATATGCGCCACCAACTCGCGTCCGCGTTCTTCTATCTTTTGTTTTTCCTGTTCCTTCCGGCGGAGGTCTTCATCCTGTTCCTTGAGTGCGGCGACCCGTGTTCTGTGCGACTCGATACCCGAAACGCGGCGGTCGAGATCTCCCAAACGGTGACGCAGACTGGAAAGCTCGGTCTGCAGAGCGGATTCATCTTGTCTCAGCGTCTCGCGGCACTCGCGCATCCGAAGGTCGATTTCGTCGTATCTGCGGCGTTTTTTGTCCCACTGTTCGTCGGCGCGACGGGCCAGCAAAAGTCTTTGATAGCCTTCTTCAATCCGGTTTTTTTTGCCGAGCAATGCCTGTGCTTCTGTCAGGCCCTTTTCCAGTGATTCCCGGCGCGCGATCCACTTTTGCTTTTCCACTTCCCGACCGTGGCGGGCCTGAAGGATTTTCGTATCGATCTCGTTTTTTCTTCCTTCCAGCCGTCTGAGTCGTTGAAGACTCCGGTTGAGTCTTTCGCGTTCTTCAGTCAGCGCACGGTATTCGAGAAAGGTTTGTTCGATCACAGCGCGTTCGGAAAGCGTGTGGACAAATTCTTCTATTTCGGCACGCTCACTGGCTATCTGTACATCCATGTCGGATAGCCTCCTGAGGCGGTTTTGACGTTGCTTCCTCAGGTCGTCCAGCCTTTTCCGTGCCGTGTCCGTCGTGGCAAGACGCACCCGCAGACCGTCCCGCTCTTTATCGATTCGCTTGCCTTTTGTGGTAAGCCGTTTGAGATCGGCTTCGAGCGTTTCGATTCGTTTGCGACAGGCCGGTTCCTCTTTGAGCGCCGTGTCGATGTCGCTCAGACGTCTTCCCCGCTCCGCCGCCGTTCGCCGGGCCGATACGGCGCGTTGCCGACTGCGTTCTTCCAGTTCTTCGTACAGCCACAGCCCCAGAATATCGGCCAGAATTTTTTTGCGGTCGGAAGCGCTACGGCGGGTAAATTCGTCCGCTCTGCCCTGTACGATAAATACCGAGTTGATAAACGTGTCGTACGCCATCCGCAGGGTCTGTTCGATAAGACGCTGGGTGGCGGTAAGACTGGGTTGGGTAAGCGAATGAAACCCCTCCGATTCGGGGCTGTAAATCTGAAATTCGAGCGCGCTTTTGCCGCCGCGTGTGGGGCGGTACTGTCGCAGGACGCGATACCGGTCGCGATGCGTTTCGGTTTGGACATCGAACTCGAATTCGACCGCCATCTCACCGGCGCCTTTACGAAGCAGGTCGTCGTCGGGTTTGCGCGCACCTGCGGCCTTTCGCGCCTCTCCCCATACCGCCCAGGTCATGGCGTCGAGCAGGGCGGATTTGCCGTGTCCGTTGTCTCCGGAGAGACATACGACGTGAAGCGGTGTAAAATCGAGCGGAGGCACCTCTTCGCCATAACTCAGAAAATTGCGCAAGGACAGACGGACCGGGATCATGGCCTATATCTGCCCTCTCCAGTAGTCGAGACACTCGGAGAGCGTTTCCTGCCAGTTATAACGGGGTGTCCATCCGGTGGCTTCGCGAAACCGGGTGCTGTCGCCGATCAGAATGGGCACGTCGGACGGGCGGACACGCGCCGGATCTTCGCGGGTTGTAATACGGACAGGGGTAAGACCGGTCAGGTAGTCGAGCATATCTTGCACGCACAGCCCTATGCCGGAGCAGATGTTGTACGCCTCGCCCCACACACAGCCCCCGTCCAGGCTCATCCAGTAGGCCCGGACGATATCCCGTACGTGCGTCATGTCTCGGATGGGGGTGAGGTTGCCATGCTCGATGACCGGTTCGCGCATCCCTTTTTCGATTTGCGCAATCTGTATGCTAAAGGTGGCTTCGGAAAACGCCTCGTGTCGGCGTGCGCCACTGTGGTTGAACGCCCGTGTGCGGACGATTTTCATGCCGTAGTTTCGGGCATACTGATACCCCAGCATGTCCTGACTGATTTTGCTGCACGCATAAGGAGAAAGCGGACGAAACGAGTTGGTTTCTTTGACGGGAATTTCGTCGGGTAGCACCAAACCGTACTGTTCGCTGCTTCCGCATATCTGAATCCGACATTCGGGCGCGGTCTGTCGAAGCGCTTCGAACAGGTTGATCTGTCCGATGACGTTGACTTTCATACATTCTGCCGGGGCAAGCCGCGAGGTGGGTACATGCGACATGGCGGCGGTATGAAAACAACGGTCCGGAGTATGTCTTCTCAAGAGGTCGTACTGGCTGTGTGCGTCGGCAAGGTCACCGATTTCCCAATGAACGCGCGGATGCTGGAGCAGATGGGTGACGTTTCTGAGATCGGAGCGGTCTCGGCGCATCGCTACCACATCGTAATCGGGGTGGTTCTCCAAGATGTAGTCGATCATCGTACTGCCGACCATGCCGGTCGCGCCGGTTACCAGTGCGGAGGGCATGGTTTATTCTCTTTCGTCCGACATCGACCCAGTCGTATGGCCTTGTCGTTCCATAAAAAGTTCGTGTTCGAGTTGGCGCGCACCGGCTTTCATGTCGTCTGCAAAGGGTTCGAGATCGCCGTTGTTCTCGAAGTACCGATCGAGCGCGTCCATAAGTCCCATTTCCTCGGAGACGGCCGCACGACGCACCCGTTCCTGCACTTCCGTCTTGCGAACGATGGCGGAGACCACAAAGGCGTCTTCGAGCGCAGTCCGGATACTTTTTACATCCACCAAATGCTGACGATCTTCCGGTGTGGAGTAGATGATCCGCACCACGGCTTCTTTGAGGTCGTGACGCCCGATTTCGCGGAGTATGCACTCCGTAGGCGCATCGTCGGAGGCCGTATCCACCTCGATGGTGACAAAAGGACGCGCGGGTGTCGCCACAAACCGGAAAGAGGTCCGGCCTTTGGTTTCATGTTCGACGATACAAAAACCGCACGACTCGTGTTCCTCGCCAAAATCCACCCGTTCGATACTGCCGGGGTAGACGACGTGCGGATTGCCCGCCGGGTTCAGATCCTGAAATTTGTGGATATGACCGAGCGCTACATAGTCGAAGGCCGGATTGGCAAGCACGCCGGTGAGTATGGTCGGGTCGTGACCGATGACGGCGGAGCGTTCCGTGCCGGCAAGACGCGCATCCGTAGCCGCGATATGCGCCATGAGAAACGAGGGCAACAAAGGGTCCATCTCGTCGGCAAACGACTGTATGATCCGCGAACACAGATCTTCGATCAGGACGCGAACTTCGGTTTCCGGAAGATTTTTGTACTGTTCCTTGGTCAGGAGATTGCTTTTGGTAGGCCAAGGTAGACAGGCCACTTGAACAGGACCGTTTCGTGTAGGCACTACGATCCGTTCGGGTCTGGCGACAACCGTCGTTCCGGTGGAGCCGAGCGTTCCGAAAATGTCGATCGAAGAAGCCTTGCCAAAGGCCACCGGGTTGTCGTGGTTGCCTACGATCATCACCACTGGGATCCCGTTGTCTTCGAACCGGCGGAACTGGGCCGCCAGTTCGCGCTGGTGCGTGGGGTTGGGGTCGCAGGTCCGGTAGGCGTCGCCGGAGAAAAGGACGAGATCTATCTGCTCTTCCAGCGCCGTATCCACGACAAACCGGAGACAGCGCACAAAATCCTGCAACCGGGTATGGAGTCCCGTATCGGGGTCAATACGCCCGTAGTTTTCCATGCCGATATGGATGTCTGCAAGATGCAGGGCTTTGATAGGCATGAGAAAAGCGAAAAGTAAGGGTGAAGTTTGGAAGGGTGAAAGCGTTTTTCGTCCGTAGCGAAAACGCGTTGGAGCGTCATTTCTCGGATATGCGAGACACCGCCGAAATTCGTGTTTAGTATACACCTTGCCGGGACCGGTGTCAATCGTAAATTTGTCGGTTCTGTGGACGCGGTTCCGGGTTTACACAGGGTTTTCGTCGAGTCTTTCCAATGTCGCCGCGACCAGCGACACCGTTTCCTCCAGCCCTTCGGGTTCCAAAAGATCGAGGGTATCCTGCGGGGTATGCACATGTCGAATCTTTTTCGATACACCGACCAGGCTGGTCGCGGTAAATCCGGCCCGGCTAAACGGGATATGGTCGAGCAAAAAACCCGGTGGCATTCGGCTGGGTTTTGCCGATATGTCCAGCCGTGTTGCGGTTTGTTGCAACAGACGAGCAAAACGACTTCTCGGAAGAGACAGCATCCGCGCTCCTTCCATGATGCGCAGCGATCCCCTTACGCCGACCCCGTCCAAGTTGAGTATCCACGTCCGTTGTGGATCGAGCGAGGTCTTTGCCCGCCCCGCAAGCCAAGTCGAGCCGAGCAGTCCCAATTCTTGGGCTCCGACAGCCACAAAAACGGGTTGTATGTTTTTCCATGCGCGTCCTTGAAACTTTTCCGCAAGCGCCAACAGCACATCTACGCTGCCGGCATTGTCCAGCCCACCGGGTGAGCGGTTTTCGGTTCTCATGCCCAGCAACACCAACCCCACTCCGATCGCGGCGACCCACAACACGACGGCGACCCACGAAACCGGTGCAACGCCGAGCAACGCATTCGATCCGGGATACAGCCCCACGGCAAGATGTACACCGCTAAACCCTGCCATCCCGGCGATCAGGACGACGATCAACGCGATCCGCTGCCGAATCGACAGGGTTTGGCTTTTGGTGTCGTAATGCGCCGTAAAATAGACGGTAAAAGCCCGGTGGGGGCTGGGGGAGGAGGCTATGAGGTTGGCGGAATGATACAGCGGCGCGCGGTTGTCGGTTTTCCGAGAGACGCGGCGACGCCAGAGCCGGTCCATAGCGGGCAGGATGATAAACGGCGCGGCACTGCACGATGAGGCGACAAGCGGCGCATACGGAGCGACGCTTCCGTCGGTAATAAGCAAAACGATACAAAGACTCAGCCCGGCGCGGATCCAGCCCCACGGCGTTTCCCACACGGGAAAGCGGTCGGTTTCGGTTGGGTATCCGAGCGACCGAAAGGTTTGGGCGATAAAATCGGCGGCCTCCCGTTCTCCCCAACGCCCTGTAAGACGCGGAAACGCGATCCGGGAAGCATATTTCATTCTTTCTCCTTTACCCTTGCTCTTCGATCACTTCGGCGGCAAACACAAAAACCTCCGTTTCCGGATCTTTCCACGCATCCGGCCACAGACCGGCTTTCTCGCAGGTATGGATCAGAAAGGTTTCGGCGTCCCACTGATACGTTTGGGCCACCTGTGGCAGCAGTAGCCCGGAAAATCCGGATCGCCGGACATACAGTCCATGACGACCGATTCGGACAGCGGCAGGGTCTTCGAGAGGAACAAAAGCTCCCATCACCGAGACTTCTATGGAAAGCGCATCGAGTTCGTCCGGCTGGACACGGGCAAAACGGGGATCGCGTGTCGCCGCGCCGACCGCCGCCTGTTCGACGACCTCGTACAACGGACGGGCGGATGGCAACTGGCCGACACACCCGCGCAGACGCCCATTGCGGTGTAGTGTCACAAACGCGCCCCCCGGCAGGGCAAGACGCGCCGATATCTCCAGCGGAGGCCAAGACGCCGTTTCGCTTGGCAACACTGTTTTTCGCACCGCATCGCGAGCGATACGGAGCAGGAGCGTTTTTTCGTCGTCGGTCAGGGGAGCGGGGTCGATAGGAGGCATTTACGCTCCGGGACTGGGGTGGCATAAAACGCCGCCGCGCCATATCCGACCATATAGCCGTCGCGTCGTCCGGTGATGTCCGCCGAAGTGGTATGCGTCAGGATGTCCGCTTGGCTCCCCGGCATCCGTCGCGCAAGATGCTGGGCAACAGCGATGGGACCGCCGCCGCACGCCTGAAAGACGCCTGACGCCAGTCCGTCCGAAAACGCCTGAGGGTCGAGTTGTACGACGCCTTCCAGCGTCCGTCGGTCGGAGGCGTGGCATTCGGCGTAGTCGTATCCGTGATACAGATCGGAACTGGCCACGATAAGGACGGGTGTATTGCCCGACGCAACAACGATAGCGTCTGCCAGTCGCGCGCATTCGGTCGGTGTTCGGGTTCCCATCACCAAGGGAACCAGCGTCCATCCCGGCGCAAGGGCATGTTGAAGAAAAGGCAGTTCGACTTCGATACCGTGTTCCTCGCGGTGTCCGGCTTCCCACGCGCGGATCAGGTCGGGTGTAGCATCGAGAAGTATTCGGCAGCGCTCACGGTCGATCGGGATATCGCCGAGCGGGGTGCGGTAGGCGTCGCCGGGGTAGACCGTCACACCGCTAAAAAAGTCAAAATGGCTTGGCCCGACGACAAAGACGGTTTCGAACGCTTGTCCGGCGACCTGTCCAAACGCGGCGGCGGCAGTGGAACCGGAGTAGACGTATCCGGCATGGGGTGCGACAAGCGCCGTGACCGTCGCGGTGGAAGACTGCGGAGCGGTGTCAAGCAACTCGGCGACTTGACGTTTCAACACCGCAGGTTCGGCGGGATAAAAACGGCCTTCGGCTGAAGACGGACGTATGGTGCGAGAGACAGGCATAACAGGGTTCAAAACGAGGTTTGAAGGGTAAAGAAAATCTGTAAACGGACGACGATAATATACGTCCGTTTTATGCGGAACGCATGGGCAAAGTCGCGGCGTATACAAGAAAGGACACGCGACAGGCGATAAAGTTGACCATTGACAACCCGTTTTCGGTGCGGTATACTAATGGGTTGTTCATTCCATAATAACATAAACGGGATAACATATGACCTGTCCCGAATGTCGTCACGACAACCGTGAAGGGGTGCGCTACTGCACCCGGTGCGGAACATCCCTCTTTCTTCTTTGTCCTCGCTGTCACGCTGGTGTTGTGGCGGACGACCTATACTGCGGGGAGTGCGGCGTCCGTCTGCCTGTCGCCACAAGCCGTCCCATCTTGTCCGAAAACCGCCCGACTCGCCCTGAAACGGTATCCACCCCACCCGACGGAAACGGTGCGGCCCGCGCCCCCATGGAGTCGGCCCGTAAACACGTGACCGTCCTGTTTGCGGACATCTCCTGTTTTACCGCGTTGAGGGAAAAACTCGACCCCGAGCAAGTCACCGATCTCATGAATGGGTGTCTGTCCCGGCTGGCCGATGTGGTCCGCAAATACGAAGGCCACGTAGACAAGTTTATCGGCGACTGTATCATGGCGTTGTTCGGCGCGCCCATTGCGCATGAAAACGACCCGGAACTGGCGGTGCGCGCCGCGCTCGAAATGAAACAGGTGACCGAGGAGTACAACAAAGCGCTACCGGTAAAACTCGAAAAGCCGCTCAACCTGCATATCGGTATCAATTCCGGCATGGTGGTGGCCGGCGGCGTCGGATCACAGGACCACATGTCGTATACGGTGATGGGCGACACGGTCAATCTTGCCTCTCGACTAGAGTCGCTGGCAAGCGACCGACAGATATTTATCAGCAAATATACTTACAATCTGGTACGAAGCCGGTTCGATTTTCAGCCGCACGATCCGATCAAAGTCAAAGGCAAAACCGATCCTGTCCCCGTATACGAGGTACTTGGTATTCGAACCTCGGCGGGCGAGGAGCGACAGACGGTCAAGACCCCGCTTATCGGGCGTTCTCATGAAAGCGTGCTTCAGCGGGCCTTGCGTATCCATCGAGAACTCGGACTCAACCTCAAAATCATCGCCAACGAATTGGCGCTTTCCCGTGTAGCCATGGGCAAAGGCGACTACGAACAGGCGGCGGCCTATCTGGGCGATGCGCGCAGTATCGCGGAAACCGACGACAACCGGTCGGATCTTGCCAAAATCCTGCATGCCGAAGCCGAGTTGGTGGCCCGTCAGGGGCATGATGCTCGCGCCGGTTTTGAAGCGGCGCCGGCGTTGTTTGACGAACTTGGAAGAAGCCGAGACGCCGAGCGGGTTCGGGCCGATCTTGCCGCGCATACCTCCGGCCGCCCCGCATGAAAATTACTCAAGTAGAACTCCTCTCCGCCGACATAGGAAGAATTTATCACTTTGTCCGGCTTCACATCGACGCGGGCATCACAGGCGTCGGAGAGCCGTCGTGCGTGGGCAAGGAACGCGCGGTGGCGGGTGCGGTACAGGATTTGACCCCCTATCTGATCGATGCCGATCCGTTCGAAATCGAACGGCTGTGGAACTACATGTATCACACAGTCATCTGGTGTGGCGGCCCTGTACTCATGGCGGCGCTCAGCGGGGTCGAACATGCCTTGAGGGACATCAAGGCGCGTGCGCTCGGCGTACCCGTGTGGGAACTGTTAGGCGGCAAGGTGCGCGACCGGGTGCGGGCGTATGCGTGGATACACGGCGACACCCCCGCCTCATACCAGGAAGATGCACTTCGCCGCATGGAAGAAGGATTCCGCACGGTCAAGTTTACCCCGTTCGAACCCTCCGACGCCGGATACACGGTGGCACACGGAAAACGAGTGGAAGCCCGCGTGGCCGCGGTCCGGGAAGCGCTTGGCGATGACGCCGGCATCGCCATCGACGGTCACGGTTTGCTTGGCCCGATCACTGCGATGGAGATGGCCAAACGTATCGAACCATACGGTATTTTGTTTTACGAAGAACCCGTGTTGCCCGAAAACCTGGATGCCATGGCCGACATACGGCGTACCGCACGCATCCCGATCGCTACCGGTGAGCGTCTGTTTACCCGATACCCCTACAAAGACTTGCTCGTCAAACAGGCGGTAGACGTCATTCAGGCAGATGTAGGCAACGCAGGCGGCATCCTCGAAGGATACAAAATCGCCGCCATGGCCGAAGCCTTTTACGTGCAGATGGCTCCCCACAACCCGTGGAGTCCGCTTACTACGGCTATCTCCCTCCACCTGGACGCGGTCATCCAGAATTTTCTCATTCAGGAAATCCCTACTGCCGGTGCGTCGCCCGAACGCTCCCAACTGCTTCTCCAGCAAATCGAAATACCCCGTGACGGCTATCTCGACATCCCTACCGGGCCGGGCTGGGGCGTGGATCTCAATATAGAGTTTATCCGGTCCCATCCGTGGGATCCTTCGATGCAACGCAAACCCTGGATACCCAGAACCCCGGACGGCGGGCTGATTCACACGTGATTCGACCTGCCGATGCTGGCAAACGAAAGAGAGCGGTCGCATGGCCTTCGATCCGATGGAACAGCGGCGTATTTTAGGTCACTTTGCCACGGGCGTGACGGTGGTGACTTCGAGAAACGGAGATGAACTCTACGGCATGACAGCCAATGCCGTCACGTCGCTTTCGTTGGACCCCCCGTTGATTCTTGTGTCTGTAGACCGCAAAGCCCACATGCACGGCTTTCTCAAGGAAAGCAAGCGTTTTGCGGTCAACATACTGGCCGAGGAACAGGAGGACAGGTCGCGTCGTTTTGCCGCACGCGGCCCCAAAGATTTTTCGGATTTGTCACTGATCGACGCCGTGACCGGTTCGCCGATTTTTGCCGATGCGCTTGCGTATGTGGACTGCTGGCTTACCGAGGTGTTGTCGGGAGGGGACCACGATATTTTTATCGGTGAAATCGTGGCAGGCAACGCAGGAAACGGGCGGCCGCTTATGTTCTATCAGGGAAAATACCAGAAATTGGGGTAGCGATCTACAAACGAAAACGGCCGCGATGCTCATCGCGGCCGTTAGTGAAACCTCATTCGCTTATCCTCCATGACCAGTCCGGTGGTGTCATCATGCTACCTCCTTTGTATCCGATAAGTTCGGCCCGTCCCTCACATCCGCGATCCCACTCGTATTCTCGATCCGCCTGCCGATGACATCCCGTTTCGGGGAGAGTCAGTCTCCGGGACTCGTTTTCCGGTCCGGTTTGTCAGCGAGACGTCTTCTTTGGGCGCGACTGTCCTCCGGATCTTTTCGGATGGCTGCCGTCTTCTTTAATCTTTTGCGGCTATATTTAAATATAAGCAAAAAAGGGACACTCGTCAAGGGGATTTTGCTCGTAGCTTGAGATTATCTCGCCCCGCTGAAAGCGGACAAGCACGGTTGCGGTTGTGGTAGTATGGAATTATCGTATCGTTCGTATCGTCGGATGTCAAAAAAAGATACGGGTAGCATGTTGCCGCCACCGCGTCGTATATTGGCGTCACTGCTCCTTTGTTTCGCCCACCCTTTCAAGCGAGAACCCTATGCCCAACCCGGAATATCTTGTCTCTCTTCTTCAGGAATTGATCTACGCGCACGGTCCGTCCGGGCAGGAGGACGCGGTACGAAGCATCTGTCTACGCGAACTTGAAACCGTATGCGACAAGGTATGGACCGATCCTGCCGGCAATGCCATCGGACTGATCCGGGGCGGCGACGGCCCTGTGGTTCGCGTCATGGCGCATATGGACGAATTGGCGATGATCGTCAAGCGCGTCAACGACGACGGCACATTGCGCGTGCATCCGCTTGGCGGTATGTGGCCCGCCAACTACGGCCAGGGACCGGTTGAGATTCTTGCCGACACGGGTGTCGTGCCCGGTATTCTGTCCGTCGGTTCCATGCATACGACCGCCGAGTCCGCCAAAATCTGGGAGACCAAAGCCCGTAGCGGCAACAAGGCGATGGACTGGGACCACCTGTTTGTCTTTACCCGGAAAACACCGGAGCAACTCAAGACACTCGGCATACATGCGGGCACACGGGTAGCGATCGCGCATTCGCGGCGTACGCTTTTTGAAGTGGACGACTGTATAGGCGGATATTTCATGGACAACCGGGCGGCGATCGCCATCTCGCTCGGCGCGGCCGCCCTGCTTGAACGGCAAAATGCAAAACCCGCCGGCGATGTGTATTTAGTAATGACGACCATCGAAGAAATCGGGGCGCACGGCGCGAGCTATGCCTCACGTACGCTACCCGGCGACATCACGCTGGCGGTCGATTCCGGCCCGGTGGCGGCGGAATACGGCGTTGCGCTTACAGCGGAGCCGATCGTGGTATACGGTGATGCAATGGGACTCTACGACCTTGATATCGCCGACCGGTTGCTGGCCTGTGGCCGCGCGTTGGGGATGGACCCGCAGTGCGCTTTCTGGCAGAGTTATGGATCGGACGCTTCCATACCCAAAGCGCATGGACAAACTGCCCGAGCGGGTCTGCTCTGTATCGCCACCGAAAACACACATGGGTTCGAGATCGTTCCAACTGCCGGGCTTGGCGCGTGCGCCCGTCTTTTGGCGGCGTTTCTGAAAGGATGACCCTATGTCGCTCAAAGTAACCGCAATAGACCTTATCGTCGTGGATGTGCCCTTTACCCCGCGTCAACAGCAGATAACGGCACGGACCGTCTTTAACTGGGGGGTATTGGAGTTGTGCCGGGTCTCTACGGACGCCGGTATCGTCGGGTGGGGCGAAACGGTGATCCACTATACCTACGCGCGAGTGACGGAAGCGGCGGTACAGCGGGTGATCGGGCGTAGTCCGGCGGCGTGCTTGACCGACGATACGCTTGGCGCTGGGCTTCAGATGGCGCTGTATGATGTTGTGGGAAAGGCGCTTGGCGTTCCGTGTAGCCGTCTCATGGGCAACCGGGTGCGGGATTGGGTTCCGATTTCGTGGTGGTCCAACGAGGCGTCGTCGGAAGATTGGGCGGAAGAAGCCCGTGATGCGGTCCGTCAGGGCTATACCAGCATCAAACTCAAACAGCGCCCTTGGCGCGACATCGTCGAACAGGTCGAGACCGTGACCGCTGCGACACCGTCGTTTTTCAAACTCGATCTCGACGCTAACGGTTCGATGCAGAACGCGGCGGCGGCCATGCCCGTGATGCGGCGTCTGGAAGAATTTGATCAGGTGGCGATGTTCGAGACGCCCATCCCACAGACGGATATCCTCGGTAACCAACAGTTGCGGCAGGTCATTTGCCGACCCATTGCCATGCATTTCGGTTCGCCACCCTATGTGACGGTGGTGCGCGAGGCGGTGTGCGACGGGTTTGTCGTGGGGGGCGGAGCGACACAAGTGTTGCGCGAAGGAACGCTTAGCGCCGAGGCCAATATGCCGTTCTGGCTTCAATTGGTCGGCGCGGGACTGACGACCGTATGGGCCAGCCATCTCGGCGCGGTGTTGTCGCACGCCTCATGGCCGGCCATCTCGTGTCTCAACCTGTACAGCCATTCACTGCTCACGTCGCCTATCGAGGTGATAGGAGGGTGTCACCACGCGCCCGAAGCGCCCGGGCTGGGCGTTTCGGTGGATGAAGAGGCGGTGGCGCGGTATGCGGTCCCGGAGGAGACGATCCGGGCGCTTCGGGCGCGTGGTGCGTGGTACGACCGTCCGCGTCCCCGCATCGTCCGTACCGCCGTGTATCCCGATGGAAGCCGCGTCCACATGGCAAACGTCTCGCAGGGGATGGATCTTGCGCCTTACACGCCCGGCGTCCGGCTCGAAACGTGGGCGGACGACGGATCGGAGGCATGGAACGATCTGTGGAAGCGTGTGCAGACCGCGCCGGTACGCAGTTTATCGGCCTAACCAGCCGCCGTCCACAACGAGCAGATGCCCGTGGACATAGTCCGAAGCGCGGGAAGCGAGAAAGACCGCCGCGCCTTTGAGATCGGCGGGCATGCCCCAGCGTCCGGCAGGGATACGCGCTAAAATGGCTTTCGACCGCACCGGATCGTTGCGTAGCGCGTCCGTATTGGCGGTTTCGCAGTATCCGGGCGCGATGGCGTTGACATTGACCCCATGCGCCGCCCACTCGTTGGCCAGCGCCTGTGTGAGCTGGGCCACCGCGCCCTTGCTGGCGGCGTACGACGGCACAAAGATGCCGCCCTGAAAACTCAACACCGACGCAATGTTGATGATCTTTCCGTGTTTGCGTGCCACCATGTGACGCCCCGCCGCCTGACAACAGTACCAGACGCCGTTCAGGTTGAGGTCGAGTACGGCGCGCCAGTCGTCGTCCGAAAAGTCCACGGCCGGCGCGCGCCGGATGATCCCCGCGTTGTTGACCAGTATGTCGATACGGCCAAAACGGTCTATGGCCTGTGCGATCATGGTCTCTACCTGATCGCGTTTCGATACGTCACAGGCGATGGGGAGACATGCGCGTCCCAGCCCTTCGACCTCTGTTATCGTTTCGCTCAGATTTTCGGTTTTGCGGCTGACAGCGACGATGTGCGCCCCGGCTTCGGCCAGCCCTTCGGCCATGCCGCGTCCCAATCCAAAACTCGCGCCCGTGACCACCGCCACCTGATCGTCCAAACGAAACATATCGACCATACCCGACACGTTACCTCCCTAAAGGTGAACCCCTATCCGGGGGAAGCCACCAGGACCGTCCCTGCTTACGATACCGGTTTTACCAGTCCTGTACGTGGATAATGATAGTCGCGGGTCTGGGTCTCGTCTTTGTAGACGTACCAGACGCACGGTGCGTTGTGATCGAGCGTATGATCGAGCGGGCGCAACGGATGACCACGCCGACGTCCTGGTAGCCATTCCATGGCGATGGCGCAGTGACTGCAATACCAGTGAACACCCGTCTTGCCCCATGTCCATTCATGAGGCTCCCGGTTCATCCCGTCGGTCCGATAGGCTTCCCGTCCTGTCTCCGGATCGCCGCGGCGGAGTACGCCTCCGGTTCCGCATGGGTCGAAAGAGATTGCAAAACGGTCTTGTTCTTCCCGGACCGCCACGTCGCCCTTGCGGCTTGTACCGCTCAGATGCCCCCGCATCCCCTCGACGGTCAGCGCCACCTTTTCCCACGGCGTCATCTGATCCCATCGCTCATAACGGTCGCCCCAGATGCTCTGATGGGTCTCTATGATCGAATTGAGCACCGTCTCCTCGGTCTGTTGCGACAGATAGGCAAACATCTCGTTGATCCAGGCTACGAGCACGTCGTGGGGGATTTTGAATTCGAGCCAGAGTCGTTCGAGCGCCCGGTCCGCGGTTTCGAGGTTGCCGGACCGGATAGCGATTTTGAGCGTATTCAAGGGGGCGGTACCAAACTCGAAATCCCACCATGCCTTGCAGATGGCTACGGACACCGGGTGTGCGACGTCGTTGCCTGCGCCTGTGTCACGCGAAACAATAAAACGCACGATATCCTGTCCCCACGTCATGAGGATATTGTGCATGATGCGGAGTTCTTTGTGATAATAGTCGGCCAGCGCGAGGGCGTCTTGGGTTTTGCCGCCGCGTATCAGTGTTTCCAACATCGTGTAGGTAGACACGCCGATGGTGCCGATGTCGTCCATACGGACGAAACGACCGAGGTTGTCGTTGTGTTCCAGCCTGAGCATGGCCTATCCTCCGACTTCCTGCCGGACGATACGCGCGGCTTTCGCAAGGGTTGCCAGTTTTTGCACCGCCAACCAGCGGACCGTCTGGCTAAAACCGCAGTCGGGTGCCAGCCAGAGCCGGTTTGCGGGTACCTGTTTGAGCAGGGCACGGATACGGTCTGCAACCACGTCCACCGGCTCCAAGGATCGCCCTTTTACGTCGATCACCCCCGCGCACAGGATGGCGTCGCCCCCGTATCGGGGCCACAGATCGGCTTCGTTCATGCCTCGGTTGGCAAACTCCATGTTGATCACATCAGCGTGCAGGTCCTTGAAATGCGGGGCAAGCGGAGCATAACGACGGTCCGCTGTAGCCGGTCGTCCCCGGAAATTGCCAAAACAAAGATGTACTTCGATCGTGGCGTCGGTAATGCCGTCTACACAGGCGTTAAACAGATCCACCCATTCGGGGTAGCCGCCGGGCAAGGTCCAGAATGCCGGTTCGTCGAACTGAACATGTCGCGCCCCGGCGGCTACAGCTTCCTTGAGTTCGCGGTTATAGGCCGGCACGAGCGCCCAGGCGATTTTCCCTTTGTTTGGGTACACGGTCCCCGGATGGATACGAAAAGCCTGTGTCGCCGGGCTTTGAAGACCGATGACAAACGGTTTTTCGGTGCGGCTTTTGAGAAACGCCACTTCCCGCGCCAACCCGTATCCACCCGGCACGTTCAAAGGGGCGATGCAACGAAAGGCATCGAGTTGGTCCGGACCGGGATAGCCGAGTCGTCGGTCGAAAGGTATGGGTTCCAGACCGGTTACATGCTCGTGAAAATTCCATGTAAAATCGGCGCGAAACATCTCTCCGTCCGATAGAATATCGGCACCGGCTTCGATCATGTCCATGATGGCAAGCCGGGCGGCGTCGGTCATGGCTTCCTGCAAGTCGGCAGGGCCTGCCTTGCCTTCGGCGACGGCGTCCTTGAACGCCCACATCCACCCCGGCGTGCCATGACTACCCATGACTTTGACGGGCAAAAGCGGAAGATCGGTATACGTCAGCATGTACGGTTCTCGATAAAAGGGGGAAGAAGGAAGAATAAAAGAGAAAGAGCTTAGAAACGCCCAAAGTTGACACCGGGAACATGAGCACATATATAGACGATTTGGCAAATAACATGCTCGCAGGGGGTCTGTCAAGTCAACGCATACGACGGAAAGGGGATTGCATGTACGCATCGATTCGAGACGGGACGCTTTTGGGGGGCGGGTATAAAAATCTGCTCGAAGGGCTTAGGGACGTGGGACTTTCCGCCGTCGAACTGGAGGTGTTTCGAGACAGCACGGTCAGGACGCTGACCTTGGCGGGGGCCGGGTTTTCGCTAACCGGAGACAAGCCGCTCAATGCGCTCAAAACCCACTACGACGAACACGGGATTCGGATATCGGCGCTGATGCTCGGCAACAATTTCAATGCGGAAAATGTAGATGCGGAGATCGCCTGGTGTGTCACGGCGATAAACGCCGCCGGTTTTCTGGGTGTAAAGGCCGTTCGTATCGACTCGATCATGCGGGGCGAACGGGAGATGCGTCTCGATGCCCGCATAGAGACCTTTACAAAGGGCATCACGCTGGTGCTGGAGGCCACCGAAGGGTCTTCGGTACAACTCGGTATCGAAAACCACGGAGTAAGCGGTAATCAGCGTGAGTTTCTGGACGGGGTGTTGGACCGAGTGGATCACCCACGGCTGGGCACCACGATGGACACCGGCAATTTCTACTGGTACGGGTATCCGCTGGATACGGTGTACGACATTCTGGCGCATTTTGCTCCAAAGGCCAAGCATACGCATGTCAAGAATATCGCCTATCCCGAACCGGAGCGGGGAAAACAGCGGGAAATTGGCTGGAAATACGGAGAATACGCGGCGCCATTGCCGGATGGGGATATCGACTTGTGGCGTGTGGCGGGGTTTCTAAAGTCGGTGGGATATACGGGCGATATGTGTGTCGAGGATGAATCCATCGGCAGGATGCCGGAGGCCGAACGACGCGAGGCGCTTCGGCGCGATGCGGCGTTTGTACGGGAAATCTGCGGGTAAGGGAAACCGGTATCTTCGGCTTTGACAAAGGTTTCGGTCAATATAGACCCGTGGAGAACGGACATGGACCGTTCCCCTAGCCAAAACGCGGGACATAATGCGCCGTTTTGGCTAGGTCATTCGGACCGCCGCAAGGTCTTCCCTCGGATCTGCCGGTTCCTCAAGCGTCCGGTAGCGCGGTCTCCGCTGGATATATCCACTGCTTACGTGCAACGGGCGCAAGGCGTCGGGCAGACTGGCGACAAAATCGGGTTCGAGACGGAAATCAGGTCGATGACTCTCCATAAATAGCCACGGGAAGTAGGTCGTCCCGTATCCGCAGATGATGATCGTCCGCTCCCGGTCGCTGGTAATGTCCCCCGTCGCGTGGAGTAACGCTTCTGTAAAAAGCAACGCCGAACCGGAAGGCGCGACGACTTGGTGAATCAACGACCGATCTGCATACGCCGCCTCGACGATCTCCCGCTCGTTGGCGTCCACCATGTGGCTACCGGGAATGACCACCGTACCGCCATCGTCGGGGCCAAGATCGGTCAGGTTGGTCAGCACCTTTACAAACGACGAATGAAACAGTCCATTCCGGTAGTGGTTTCCCTCGGTAACGGGCAATCCTCGGTGAAAACCATACCGAGGTTAGCCATCCGCCCCCATGTCCCATTGCGGTGCTTTTCGGTTGATATGCGCGTTGGCCTCTAAAATATGCGCCTGTCCACCGATGACTTCCTCTTCCATGCCCACGTTTCAGGATGAGTTACATAGGCTAAAATCGCCGGATAACGCCGGCTCTGGCCAATCGCCCCAATATAGTGGTGGTGTGGCATATCGTGCTGAAAATAGGCGTGGTCGATGACACGCCGGTCCGGATCGGGGATAGCCAGTAAATCCCGTTTGAGCCGATGGAGGTCGTCGCGCATGGCCCCACACTCCTCCTCAGTCAAAACACCCGGTACGATGACATATCCGTGTACATCAAAAAAATACCGTTGTGCGGGTGTCAACGCGGGAAACGGTCTATGTTGCGGATGGGTCATATAGTTCCCTGTGAAGTGACTGTGAGCCTTGAGGTATCGCTTTTCGGGAGTGGGCAGTCAAAAGGTACAGGTTCAAAACTGCCTGAAGTTGCAGTCTTTCACCCAATCACCCGTCCCACCGCGATGTTTTGCGGAGGATTTCCCGGTCCGGGACGACCGGGCACGGATCGGCGGCGCGACGACGACACACCTCGAGTATGCGTTGGATCGCGTCGTACAGGGCCTGCAGAAACACCCGGTCGCCTTTGAGCAACGCGCCGATACCACGCAGGGTCATCCAAAGGGCGTGATACGCCAACAGTCGGCGGTCTCGAATGTTGCGCCACACGAACAGGATTCGGTTTCTCCGGCTGATACGTTCTACCGTCCGGATTTCATACGCCGATTTGATTGTCGCGCTGTGTTCGTGTCGCGCCCGGCTTTGCGGTTCATAGCGTATTTCCCATCCACGTTGCCAAGCGCGGTAGGAAAGATCAAGGTCTTCCGAGTAAAACGGCGCATACAGCGGGTCGAATCCGCCTAGCTCGAGAAATTTCGCTCTGCTCCATGCCGCCGCCGCTCCGTTGGCGTAGAGCGAGAGAGTGGGGCGCTCCCTGTCGGCATCGCGTTCGGCCCAGCGCAGTCTAAGCAGACCGCCGTGAAAGTATCCGCGTACCAACCCTCCACCCGGCGTACTCCCGTCCATCTGAAACACCCTTGCATTGACGGCAAACACCCGGTCGTCCCGAAAGTTTACCAACAGGGGCGCAAGAAACCCGGGTTCGACCACGATGTCGTTGTTGAGCAGAACCACGACCGGGGCGCCGCTTTGCGCGACCCCTTTGTTGCACGCCGCGCCAAAACCTCCGTTTTGCTCATGCCGCACCACCACGACACCGGGAAATGACGCAAGGATATGCTCCTGCGTACCGTCCGTACTGCCGTCGTCTACTACGATAATTTCCACATTTCCCATATCGCCCGACCGCAACACGGACCGCAGACACCGGTCTACCCACTCACGTCCGTTCCATGTCGGAATGACGATACTGCATGCGGGACAGGCAGAATCGCTCATGCGATAGGTTGGTCGGACGTGGACGTGTCCGCATCATACGCCGATCCGGGCTTGGGGCAGGTCATTTGCCATACCTTGACCAGACGCAAAAACGAATACAGCCCCATACACAAACTGAATAGCAACCCGATGTACCCGTCCCGGTAGCCTTGTTTGACGATAAAACACTTCCACGCCATGCCGATGGGCGAAAAGACCACCCGCGCGCGGCCTGCGCGCTGGCCCTGTCGAACCCGGTCTTCAGCGTCCACGGTAGTATAATAGTCGATCCGAGAGATAAAATCGCTTATCGTGTTGTGCGAGTCGTGATACAAATCTTCGTGAAGGAGTCCCATTTCGCCTTCCACCTCGATATGGGCATGCGCGCCGCCGGTCCAGTACCCTTTGCCACGCCGTAGCAGACGCGGTTGATAGCTTGGATTGAGCGTGCCGTGCCGGATCGGATATCCGAGAAAGTGTTCGACCCGGTGTATCTTGTATCCGTCGCAAGGAGGATCGGTCTCCAACATCTTCCTCAACCGAGCGTTGAGACCGTCCGTCAAGTATTCGTCGGCATCCAAAAACAAAATCCAGTCGCCGGTGGCGTATTCCATGCCGAGCGTGCGCTGACGGGCAAACCCCTGCCACGGGTGTCGGTATATCCGGTCCGTGTATTCGGCGGCGATATCGGTGGTTTTGTCCGTGCTAAAGCTGTCCACCACGACGATCTCGTCGGCCCATCGGACCAGTTCGAGACATCGCCGGAGTTTTTTTTCTTCGTTTAACGTGATGACGACGACGGACAGACGGTTCATACCGTTTACCGGTGGAGGTCTTGGGGCAGGTCTTCGGGGTTTTGCCACCGATGCCACAGCTTGGCGTATTTGGCAAACACATAAGAGGCGGACAGCCCGCACAGAATCAACCCCGGCAGACCGTCCAGAAAACCCCGTTTGAGTACGTACATCTTGAAGAAGGCGAAGATGGGGCGGACGAGAAGGTCCGTCAACCGGAATCGGCGGCCCGACCGGTAAAGCTGATCGGCGGCAAGCGAGGTGTACCGGTTGAATTTGGTCAGATAATGCTCCAGCGATGGATCGGTGTGATGGATAAGCGGCGAGGTGAGAGAAGCGACGGGGCCGTCCACAAGCACCCGTTCGTGTACGAGGACGTCGGAAAAACGGCCTGCTTCGCGCCGAAACAGACGAAGGACATCGTCCGGATACCATCCGCAGTGCGCGATCCATCGTCCAAGAAAAATGGCTTTGCGCGGGATGTAAAACCCTGCCGTATCCGTCCGTCGGAGCGCGGCAAGGATTTCCTCACGGAGCGCGGGCGTAACCCGCTCGTCGGCGTCGATCCAGAGTATCCACCCGCAGGTGGCTGTCTTGCACCCGATTTCCTTGCTTTCCGAATACCCGCGCCATTCGGTTTCGATGACACGCGCCCCACACGCTTGCGCCTGCGCGACCGTATCGTCCGTACTCCCGGTGTCGACCACGATCACCTCGTCGGCAAACCCTACGGTTTCGAGACACGGGCGTATCTGATGCGCTTCGTTTTTGACCAAAACGATGGCGGAGAGTGACGTGTCGGGCGGAGAAGAGGAGGGGGCGGTCACTAGGCGGTATCCGGCGTGGTTATTTGATCACACGCAAGGTAACGTCTACATACAGCGCCGGGAAGAGAAAGGAGACATACTTTTCCCAGCGCCGAGGGAAGAGATTGGCCATCGCGGCGATGCCGACGACCCGGTAAAAGTCGGTAAATACGAGTCGGTGTCGTTCGAGCCGAAACCGACCGCCGTTGCACAGATGGGTAAAGGTGACGTGTCCGAAATGGTGATAGTGGGTCAGGTCGCCATAGGAAAGCTGAGAGGTGTAATGCGGAGTGACGATGCGCACGGTGGCGTTGGGACGGGCGATGCGCCATACTTCCTGCATGGCCTGCGCCGGGTGGAGCAGATGTTCGAGGATGTGTGACATCTCGATATGCTCGAATCGTCCGTCTTCGAACGGATAGGGATATGCGTTGAGGTCCTGGACCAGATCGACGTGCGGCGCGGGTATGATGTCCACCCCGATGGAGTCGTTCATTTTGCGGAAGGGGCCGCATCCCAGATCGAGCACGACAGACATGGCCAATGCCACCGTAGGGACACGGTATCCGTATCCCGGTATAGGTAAAACGCGGCGGGAGTGTCCGCGCAGATATCCCAGCCACGTTACGACGGGATCGACATGGGTACGGGTCTACCGTCAGAACCGGAAAAACAGACCGACGCTTGTTCCGAGATGGACGGAAGCGCGGAAGGCGCTACGCGGGCCGGAAAGCGGAAACCGCGCAACATCGCTACCGGTAAGCGCGATTCCGGCAAGCGCCGCGATTTTCCAGTGTCGGGTAAGCAGATATTCGGTTCCGGCGTATTCGACACCGCCAAAGGTCATAAGCGCATCTTCCTGATCTACTTTTTTCTCCGGGTCGTAGTAGAAGAGGGCGGGGCCGGCGGCCACAAAGGGTCTGAAATGCGCAGACGGTGACAGCGTGGCTTTGACGGCGGCGCACAGCGAGTACAGGTTGACTGGGAACCCGGCATGACCTTCGCCGGACGTATACACGCACCCGGCTGTGCCAAGAAGGGAAAACGGACCGGTCAGATCGATTTCCATCTGGCCTTCGACATAGAACGCGCCGTCTTCGACCGCCGGATTGCCCGACGAGCCATTTAGTCCCCCCAGAGCGCCGAGACCGAGCGGAACCGGACGGCTTTCCTGCGCCGCGCCGCCGACCGGACACAGAAAAACCGACAGAAAGAAGAGTACAGGGTAAAAACCGGTATGGGGTTTCAAACTTCACCCTTCAAACTTTACCCTTTCAGATCAGCGCTCTCGACTGACACCCGTCTACGTTGATACAGGCTCCGTTGACCCAACTGGCACGATCGGACGCCAAAAATACCACGACATTGGCGATTTCTTCCGGTGTGCCAAAGCGTCCGCACGGGATTTCGCGTTCGACAAACTGCCGGATGCCTTCCGGATCGGCGTCGAGGCGTTTCTGCCAGTTGCCGCCCGGAAAGATGACCGATCCCGGTGCTACGGTATTGACACGAATACCGGTTTTGGCAAGCTCTTTGGCGAGCATTTTTCCCATGCTGATCTCGGCGGCTTTGGTGGCGTTGTAGGTAACCGGGCCACCCGACTCGCGTCCAAAGATGGACGAAATGGTGATGATCGAACCGCTTCCCCGTGTCTTCATCGACGCAAGCGCTGCGCGTGTCATGCGCACTGCCGCAAACAGGTTGAGGTTGAAGATATCCATCCATTCCTCATCCGGCACGTTTTCAAACGGGGTCCACTTGCTTCCACCCACGTTGTTGACCAACACGTCGATACGTCCCCACCGGGCCAGCGTTGCCGCGACGACCCGCTCCACTTCTTCGGGGCGGGTTACATCCGCCGGGGTCGCCAGCGTCTCCACGCCTTTGACACCCACTTCCGCCGCCGTCTGTTTGAGCGTTTCCTCGCCACGAGCACACAGACTTACATGACACCCCTCGTCGGCAAGCCCCAGCGCGATCGCGCGTCCTATACCCCGGCTGGAGCCGGTTACCAATGCGACCTTATCTTTGAGACCCAAGTCCATAAATCGCTCCTTGTGTATGTACGGTTTTTTTCCTATCCGCAAACCCATCCCGGAGTCGAACAAAGCAGGTTTTCGGAGACACAAGTCACGCACCTTCTTGGTGCGGTCTCTCGCGTCCGACGACCGCATCGACCACCTGACCGGCAAGTCCGGTATAGGCACGCGGTTCCAGCAGTGCTTCTACATCTTCTTCCCGCAGATGATCGCGTACTTGTGGTTCTTGCATCAGCGCGGTTTTGAGCGAAATACCTTCTTCATACGCCCGCATCGAGGCGTGGTATACCACATCGTGCGCATCCTGTCTGCCGATATGAGCGGCCAGTTTGAGCATCGCCGCTTCGGAGAGGATGAGCCCTTGGAGCATGTCTACGTTGCGGGCCATACGCTCCGGGTATACGATAAGCCCGTTGATCACCCGGATCGTCTGTGCCAGTGCGCCGGCAACGAGCAGACACGTTTCGGGCACGAGCGCCCATTCGATATGTACCTGCGCCCAGTCGCGTTCGTGTTCGTGACCCATGGCCTCGAGCGCAAGGGGAACCTGCTGTCGCGCCAGCCGTGTCACGCCTACGATGGCTTCGCAGATCATGGGATTGCGTTTGTGGGGCATGGTGCTGCTACCCACTTTGCCGTAGACGTAGGGTTCTTCGAGTTCGGCGATTTCGGTCCGTTGGAGATTGATCACTTCGTTGGCGATTTTTCCTATGGTTGCGGCGATCATACCGAGGATGGAGACAAATTCGGCGATGCCGTCGCGTGCGGTATGCCAAGGGATTTCGGTAACGCCGAGACCGAGATCGTCCATCATGCGTTTACGGATTTCGGGGCCGTGCTCGGCGACCGAGGCGAGCGTGCCTGCGGCCCCGGCAAACTGGCCGATCAGAAGACGCGGTTTGCATTGATCGAGTCGCTCGATATGACGGCGTGTCTCGGCGACCCATATCGCCATCTTGTATCCGAACGTCACGGGCAGGGCGTGCTGGCCGTGCGTGCGTCCCGGCATCAGGGTATCGCGGTGTTCGACGGCGCGGGTGGCAAGTGCGGTTCCCAGTGCCGTCAGATCGCGTAAAACGAGTCGATACGCCTCTCCGATCTGGAGTACGAGCGCCGTGTCGGTGATGTCTTGTGTCGTCGCACCCCAGTGGATGTACTGGCCGGCGTCGTCATCGCAGACTCGCTGGAGCGCGCGGATCACCGGCACGATGGGGTGGCTGGTGGTCTCCATCTCGTGGGCGATGACGGCTTTTTCCAAATACGCTGATCTGGCTTTTCGGACGATTTCTTTGGCGGCTTTAGCGGGGATCAGTCCGATGGCGGCTTCGGCGCGTGCCAGCGCCGCCTCCACGTCGAGCCAGCGCTGGAGCAGGGTGTCGTCGTCAAACACCCGGCGCATCTCTTCCGTGCCGTACTGGTCGCGGAAAAACACCGAATCGGTGACGTGGCTGCCCATGATCAGTCTACAGGGCTGAGGAGGATTTTCATCCCCTCTTTGCGGTGGAGACGGTCAAAAGCGGTTTTCCATTCGGTGATGGGTAGCACATCCGAAACGATGGGGGCCAATTCGATTTTCTTTTGCCGGAGAAGCGTCATGGTGCGGTCCCACGACTGGAGCGACCCGGAAAACGAGGTGCGGAGGGTGATTTCCTTTAGTTCCGCTTTGAAAAGATCGATTTCGAATGGGCGGCCATGCAGACCGATCTGCATGAGTATACCTTCTTTGCGCAACAGGTCGATACCGGAGCAAGTGGCGGCGGCGGAACCAGAACATTCGAGTACGATGTCAGCGCCGTGACCGTCGGTAAGGTCTTTTACGATCTCGTCAAGATTTTCTTCTTCTATGTTGACTGTCAGATCTACCCAACGAGCGCCGAGGGCAAGTCGTTCGCGGTCGATCGACGTGCCGGTAAGGATCACATAAGCGCCTTCTGCGCGGGCCACCTGCGCCGTAAGCAACCCGATGGGGCCAGGACCGGTGACGACGACGATATCGCCCGCGGTGACACGTGTAAGCAGGGACACCGCCTTGACACAACAGGAAAGTGGTTCACTCATGGCGCCGCTGTGGCAATCGATATGCGCGGGCAGTTTTCGGATCGACCAGGCGGGAACGACCAGATAGCGGGTAAACGCGCCCTGTATACCGCTGCCAAAGGAAAGCCGCGTGGGGCACAGGCTGAGTTGACCTTCCTGACAGTAGCGACAAGCGCCGCAGACGATGACCGTAGGTAGCGCCGTGACGGCGTCGCCGGGAGCGATATGGTCTGTTCCGTCGGCATCTACGACGATACCGGCTACTTCGTGTCCCAAGACGACAGGCGGTCGGCACGGGTATTCGTGCGCATAGATGTGCAAGTCCGTACCACAGATACCTGTGGCGCGGACCTCTATCTTGACATGGCCGGGGCGCATATCGGGTTCGGGCACGTCCTGTACGGCGAGATTGCCCGGTCCGAGCGCGTATTTGACCAAACCTTTCATGGATACCTCCGACATGGATACGACAGGGTTGTAATGTCAACATTGCCGTTGACAGAGAGGGTGTCCGGCATATATTACGCCGCGACGTTTGCCCCTGTAGCTCAGAGGATAGAGCAGCGGTTTCCTAAACCGTTGGTCGGGTGTTCGAGTCTCCCCAGGGGCATCTATCCTCGTTCTACGGACCGTTCGAGCAGTTGTTGCAGACGTTCCGGAAAAGCCGTGTATATTTCCCTTTTGACAAGAGGCCAGCCTTCGGGGGGTCTGTATACATACCACGGGATATAGGCGGCGTTGGCGCCCATCCGGTGCGCCGAAACGGCCGTATTGGGACCGTTGCGATGCCATGTGGCGCCGTGCCAGATCAGCACCGACCCTTTTTTTCCTATCATCGGTATTTCTTTTTCGAGGGCATCGGCGTCAGGTGGACGACCCGACACATGGCTTCCCGGAACCAGCCGTGTCGCGCCGTTGTCCGGCGTGAAGTCGGTCAGCATCCACATGGTCTGAAGCAGCATGGGCCATGGCGGCCAAGGCTGTTTGACCCCGCCCAGTGGCCAGTCGGAATGAAGCCCGCCTCCCGGGGCGCCGGGTTGACACCACATCATGCACACGTTGTTTGCGAGAAAAAACGGTTTGCCCAGCAGACGTTCGGCGATTTCCATGATGGCCGGATGATGACACAGCTGCGCGAGGTCCGGGATCGGGTTGAGCGCGCCTTCCAGTTTGACATAACCGCCGGTCCGGTTCATGAGCGGCTGTGCCAGACGGTCCAACCGTTCCGCCTCGGCAGGATCGAGTAGGTTCTCCAGGATACAGTATCCGTTTTGTTCGATATGAGCGACCGCAACGTCGGTATCCATAAACGCTCTTTTCTTGTTCTCACGATCCTGCTTTGAGCGGCTGGCAACGCCGGTTATATTATAACCCTACGATCTCTATGACCAGCATTTTCTTGTTTGGTGTCTATTCGAAAACCGACGCGGAGTTTTCCGGTGAGGTAAGCGTCGGGCAAGAGGCGCTCAACGCCCCACCCACCCGAATGTCGGAGAAACCGAGTCATGAGAAAAATCATCGTGCTTGAACATATTTCCCTCGATGGGGTCATACAAGCCCCAGGCGGGCCGGACGAAGATACCAGCGGCGGTTTTGCGTATGTCGGGTGGATAGCGCCCTATTCCGACCCGATCCTCGGGACGGCGCTGAGAAGACAGATGAACCTGCCATTCGACTTGCTGTTAGGACGCAAAACTTTTGAAATCTGGGCGCCGTACTGGCCGCAACATGGGGATATATGGCCGGGTGTCAACGCGGCAACCAAGTACGTCGTCTCGAATACCCTGACATCCGGTGCATGGCAGCCGTCCGTGTTTCTAAACGGAGACATTGCGGAGAAAGTCACCCAAATCAAACAACAGAAAGGACCCGATTTGCACGTCTGGGGAAGCGGTAATCTCATTCAGACGCTTATCAGGCAAGATTTGGTCGATACGTTTTGGCTGATGATATATCCGATCACGTTGGGCGGTGGAAAACGATTGTTTGCCGAGGGCACGATCCCGGCGGCGTTCAAGGTGACGGAAAGCACGGTCACCCCGAGTGGCGTCATTGTCGTGCGTTATGAGCGGGCCGGTGCAATGGCAAACGGAAGTCTATAAACTGCCCGACCCATGCGGCGTTCTGCGTGGACTACGCCCCGCAGACGCACATAGTTTCAATCGCCGATAGCACTGAACTATACAAACGAGACGGGATGCTCGTACTTCCGGGAAGGAGTCTTTCATGTTGCCTGAATTAGAACGACATATCGACCAAACACCGCTTATGGACACCCACGAGCATCTCTACATGGAGGATCAGTGGATAAACGGCGGTCCCGACGTGCTTCAGGATCTCTTTGAGAACTATGTCCAAGCCGATCTGGTGGTCGCCGGTGCAACGGATGCGGATGTACAGTTTTTGCTGGATGCCAAAAATCCGGACCTGAAAGCGCGTTTCGAACGGGTGCGCAAGGCATGGGAGGCTGTACAGCATACAGGATACGGCGAGGCCGTCCGTATCCTTGCCGAACGTATCTACGGGATGCACGAGATCACGCCCGAGGGTTTGGAAGCGGCGCGTGAAACCAATCTCCAGTTGCGCAAGCCGGGGACACGGCTGGGGCTTCTTCAGCGCGGTGCCAATCTGGACCATGTGCAGGTAGACAACTTTGTCTGGGCTTGTCTGCCCGACCTGTCGGGACCGGATTTTTTTCTGTATGATCTGAGTTGGTTTGCTTTTTGCAATGGACAGGTTCCGTGTGAACAATTGGCGCAAGAGACCGGCATCGCGGTACAGACGCTTTCCGATTTGCGGGCTGCGATGGAAAAACTATTTGCCCTGTACGGTCCTGTGGCGATTGCGGTAAAGGCGCAACACGCCTATACGCGCACGCTGTGCTGGGAGGAGCGGACCGACGCAGCGGCTTCGGCGGCGCTCGACCGCATCCTGCGCGACCCGGAGCACCCGGAAACCGCGGACCAGTTGTGCCTCGGTGACTGGGCGTGGGCGCGGGGGCTTGAACTTGCCATCGAGTACCGTCTGCCGTTCAAGATTCATACCGGATACTATGCCGGACATAGCCGTATGGCGGTAGACCGGATCAAGGGCGGCAATCTGTGCCCGCTGTTGTCCAAATATCTCGATGCGAAGTTTGTGCTGATGCACATCGCGTATCCTTACAACGACGAGTTGGTCGCCATTGCCAAACACTATCCCAATGTGTGGGTGGACATGTGTTGGGCGTGGTCGATCAACCCGTATGCGTCGAGCGATTTTGTGCGTCGGTTTCTGCACGCCGTGCCCATCAACAAGCTGTTTGTATTTGGCGGGGACACACGGTGGCCGGCCAGTTCGGTGGCGTATGCTATTCAGGCACGCAAATGGTTTACCCGGGCGCTGTCGGCGGAGGTGATATCCGGCGATCTGACCGAAGAACAGGCCATGGCCGTTGCCACGCGGCTGATGCAGACCAATCAACTCGAGTGCTTCGATCTCGAAGGCACACGAGCCGCCATCCATGCCAAGATAAACGCCGCCTGATCCTCTTGGCACTGTGCAAGCAAGACCGGGACGCGCCGAGTGCCCGGTCTTGTGAGATGCATGGAAGCAGACCTCAATACTCCTGTTCAAACTTCGGATGCACCCACAGGAACTCTTGCCGCTTGTTCGGAACGCGAACAAGGCCACCGAAGCTCGGATCCTCCTCCTTCAGCCACGCGTGCAACTGCCGAAAGACCCCCCCCTGCGCCCGGACCGCATCGCCGCGTTCCAGGTCCGGCGCGTCGCTGCGGCCCAGCCTCGCTCGCAAAAGTCAGAAGGGCGTCCCACGCGGCCGTTGCGTTCGCGACAGGATCCGGATCGGTTGACTTGAGGGCGAGCAGCGTCTTGACGTGCGCCTCGGTCTGGCGCGTGGAAGTATGGAGGTCGAGGCTCAGGACGTGGAGCACACGCAGAAAAGGCCACAGGTCTTTGGCAGTGACGTGCGTTTCTTCTAGTGCGCTGACGATCTTGCAGAGCTCGTTGCACAGATGGACAGACTTCTTCGAGATAAATCCGTCGAGAGACAGCCATCTTTCGAACTCCTCGCCATTGGCCGCGCCTCTGGCGCAGTCGAGCAACCCGACAAAATTCTCGAGGAGCGTGTTCGTGCCGCGCAGCGTCACGAGGACAAAGCTGTCGTGCTGGGGATTGAAAGGGTCGGCCTCCTTGAAATCCTTCCAGAAGTCGCCAATGGCCTTCTTGCATTCGTCGTCGGCGGCACTGATGGTGAAACTGCGTTTCACCTGCCCGACGAGCCGCGCAGTCGCCGCGGCTGCGCGCGTGCAGACGACGAGGACGTCGTCCGTATTGAAGCCGAGATGCTCGGTCTGGAAATGGACTTCGGTGACGCCGGTATCGGTGAGGATCGGCGGGATGCTGCGGACGAGCAGCTGCGCTAGCCAGTACGCCGCGACGTGTTGCTCGAAGAACACGCCCTCGCCGCCTGTGGAGATCGGACTTGAAACTCGTTTCTGGCTTGGGCTATCCATGCCATCCACCAAATGTTCCACTGTTTCGATGACGACCTCATGCGAGTAGTTGCACGGCCCGTCCGATGGTTCCACGGACCACGAGTAGCAAGAACGCTTGATGTCTCATTGGCATGGTGGTGCTCCTACTGGGAGTCCGGTATTGTCCTATAGCGGGTCATCAAAGGACGACTGCCATGTGCGTTCGATGCCGCATAACTTCTTATTGAACGGAAGACTCAACTCGGTATAAATAGCCAAAAAGAGATGATTAAACGCGTTGCTCCGTAGACCCTGCCGATACTCCGACGCCCGGAGCAACACACCCCGTCTACCGCTCTGTACCCATGTCGCACTAGCCACCCCCTTTGAACGGGTTTAACCTACCCCCAAATGCAGTTTGACGCTTTAACGCGAGATAAACCTCCCTGCCGGATAGGTTGGTTAGGTTGAATCGACACGGAGCAGCCTTTGATTGTTCCCTGCAGAGGGATTAGAGGGAAAGACCATGTTTCTGTCTAATCTTTCCGCGCAGGACGATTGGATGGAATACGCTCGCCACATGCCATACCGCGCGCCTTACGCCGACTAGGTGTGGTAAGTCCGGCTCGAACCCGTCACAGCGTACACTGCCGCAAACAGACTGCGTTCGCCTTACCGATGGGTAAGCCTGCCGCGGTGTTTCGCCGAAACAAAAATCATCTTATCTGTAAAAGGAAGGATTATGCCCATAAATAAACATTATTCGGATCAAAATGGCAACCAGTATTGTACCGCACGCCCCCCGCGTCTGCCCGGCCAAGTGCAAATCACCATACGCACCAAACATTACACCTACCGTACGGAAGAAACCTATGTCCCCCCTCCTCGAAAACGGTTACGCCCCCCGCGCCTGCCCGGTCATACAAGCGTCAAAACCACGCAGATTTACACCTACGTGCTCAACCGGGGGTGGTGAAAAAGGAAAGGCTCCAGGGTAGATTAGGTACGACCACCTTTACAATGAACGTACCCTTCCCCCAAGGAGCCTTTCGATCAAAAGGGCATGGATGTTTTCCCAACAAGATGGAAACCGTGTCGGTAGAGAAAGGGGAAGAGACGGCTTGGTTTCTTTCCGATCAGGATACGCGGATCGTGCTTATCCAGGCGCTTCTTTCATTGGGTCTTGCGGCGGTTTCCGACATCCTTGCTCAGGAGGTCTGCTCGCTCTGTGGGGCGCGTCACAACCGCAAGGGGGAAGATCGGAGCCATCGGCGCTGTGGGGCGCAGACCGGCTCGGTGTATCTGGAGGAACAAAAGGTCCGGGTGAGCGTGCCGCGCGTTTGGGATGCGCGGGCAAAGAAGGAGCGCTCACTCTTGGGGCAACTAACCTTTTTCAATCTTTCTTCAAACTCCCCTCGTATCCAGCCTTTTGACCTTTGGCAAGCGCGTTCCGGTAGCCAAACAAGGGCGTTTCGTCACCGGACACCACGATGTCGACGACCGCGGGCGCGGCGGCTTCCAGCGCTTGGCTCAGTCCTTTGCGCAGGTCTTCGGGACGCTCGATCCGAATACCGAAACACCCAAACCCCCGCCCGACCGCGCCAAAATCCGCATCGCCCCAACGAAACGGCGCGCCGGAGCCTTCGAACAGGATGCGGTGATAATGGTCTATCCAAGCCAGTCGCTGGTTGTTGAAAATGATATTGACGACGTTCATGCCGAAATATGGCAGGCTGGCTAATTCTCCTACATAGTACGAGAATCCGCCGTCGCCGCATAGATTGATGACACGGCGTCCGGGACAGGCGGCGCTGACACCCATGGCCGCAGGCAGTCCAAAACCCAGTCCGGCAGAGCCGCGGGGTGCGATCACTTGTCTACCGCTTTTTCTCAGATGATAATATAGAAGCCCCCACCCGGAGGCGTAGCTGGCGTCGCATACGATCAGGTCGTCGGGACCGGTGAGGGTGTTGAGTTCGGCCATAACTCGCTGGGGCTTGATAGGCAGATCGTCGGAAGCAAGGTCCGCCGCGCACTCGGCTTCCCACGCCCTTTTGAGTCGGGTGGCGTATGCGAGTCGGTCGTGCCGGACCTCTTCCGGTATCTCCCACTCTTGGAGTGCCTCAGCCACCGCCTCCAGACCCAACCGGGCGTCGCAGACCAAACCGATTTCGGTGGGAAACACCTTGCCGATCTCCGCGCCGTCTATGTCCATGTGGATCACTTGTTGATCGGCCGTGGGAAGCGTCCAGGCAAGGGTCGAATTTTGTCCCGATTTGCATCCTATCATAAACAACAAGTCTGCCTCGCGCGCCGCATCGATAGCGCTTTGCGCGCCGATGTTGCCCAGAAGCCCCAGCGAGAGCGGATGGGCGTCCGGCAACGCGCCTCTGCCGCTAAAGGTGGTGACGATCGGGGCGGACAGATATTCGGCAACCACACGGACCTGTTCACAGGCGCCGGCGATATGGATCCCGCCGCCAACGAGCAATACGGGACGTTTGGCGGAGACGAGCATCTGGACGGCGCGGTCCACATCTCCTGTGTCCGGACCGCTACGCTCGACCGGAAAACGGCCATACGCAGGGTTGATGTATGAAGCGAGACACGCGGGATCGACCGTCGTGTCGAAGATGTCCTGCGCCACGATCAGGGCGACCGGTCCGGGACGCCCGGACGTAGCAGTCCTGACGAGCATATTGAGCATCGCGGGTAACTGCTCCGGCGACCTGAGCGTCGCCACGCGCTTGACAAAGGGCCGTACCAAGCTTTCCTGATCCAGTCCCTGCGTGGCTGTTCCGCCCCGATCTACCAGATGTGTCCACCCTGTGGGGATGTCGCTGATGATCGCCAGTACCGGGATAGACGAGGCATAGGCTTCGTACAACCCGGACGGCAGTTTGACCGCGCCCGGACCTACCGTTACGTCGCAAACGCCGATACGCCCGGTCATGCGGGAAAAACCGTCGGCGGCGAAAACCGTGTTGCGTTCGTCACGCATCATGTAGTGCGTGATCTCGCCGGAACGCCGCAGACACCCGTCTACCAGTGCTACCGTCTGGCCACCCGCCGCGCCGAATAGGTGCGTCACCCCGTACCGGATCAAAAGATCGGTAAGCAGATCACCCGTATGCATGAAACCGCTCCGCGAAAAAGAGAAAATAAAACCCCGTTATCGTTCTTCGAACCGCCGAATATCTTCGTCCACCATGTATTGCAACAATTGCTCGAACGTCATACGAGGTTCCCAGCCCAAATCGGCTTTTGCCCTTGCATAATTACCCCGCGACGCGGCGATTTCGGTCGGTCGCATAAACTGCTCGTCGGAGCGTACGTGTTCGCGCCAGTCCAACCCCACATGACCAAACGCCGTTTCGCAAAGATCGCGGATGGTAAACGCCGTGTTGGTAGCGATGACATAGTCTTTCGGATGGTCTTGCTGAAGCATCAGATACATGGCTTCGACATATTCCTTTGCATATCCCCAGTCACGCACGGCATCCAGATTGCCAAGTTTGAGCATCCCGTTTTCGACAAGCGGTCGTCCGGCTTCGTTGAGCGGTGGATTTTTAATACCCGTCTTGATACAGGCGACGGCCATCGTAACCTTGCGCGTGACAAAATGAAGACTTCGCCGAGGGCTTTCGTGGTTAAACAGAATACCGCCGCAGGCAAACATATCGTACGACTGTCGGTACGTGTCCACCATCAGATGCGCGTACAACTTGGCGACACCGTACGGATTGTTGGCTTTGAACGGCGTATCTTCGTCCACTTCTTCCTGTTCGACACCGCCGTATATTTCCCGGCTGGTAGCCTGATAAAACCGGGTGTCCAGATTGAGACGGCGTATGGCTTCCATAAACCGCACCGGACCAAGCGCCGTGATTTCGGCGGTGACGATGGGCTGGCTCCAACTGTCCGCAGGGATGGACTGCGCCGCAAGGTTGTATATTTCGGAAGGCCGATAGGTGGACAGGATTTTTTCGATGCTGTGCGGGTCTATCAGATCGCCGTATTCGAGGATCATACGACCCGCAAGATGCTGGATGTTTTCATGGTGATAGTGGGTAGATCGGCGCGCCAGCCCTACGACCTCGTATCCTTTTTCAAGAAGCAGATCGGCCAGATAAGAACCGTCCTGTCCCGTAACACCTGTGACTACCGCTAATTTCGAAGATGCCATACTTGCTCCAAAGGGATGAAGGAGGGGTTAGAAAGGAGGAAGGAGGAAACATAGGCTATCTGTTGAAGCGTTGTTTTCCTTTCTTCAGCCCTCGAACCTTTTTAACGTATCCTGTTCTCGCGGCAGGTGGACCTCCCATGGCTCCCAGTCGATCCATTCGCCGCTTATGAACCCGCCGTATTCCGCGTCGCGCAACAGGGAAAGCCCGTCGCGATGGTCGATGTCGCCCGAACCGATGGGCACAAGAACCAGCTTTGCGTCTTGGGTTTTTCCGTCATGCACGTGGACATGGCCTATATAAGGCCAAAGCGTCCGGAAGGCCGACGTCATCGTGGCAGCTCCGGTGCGCACCGGATGCATGATATCCCAGTTTGCGGCGACCGCGGGATGATCTACCCGGCTCAGCACTGCCGCTGCGTGGGATGGGTCGCACCAGTCGTCGTGCGTTTCCATACAGAGGACGACCCCGCGTTCCGCTGCATGATCGACTGTTTGGGAGAGCGCGGCGGCGACCGTTTCCACTGCTTTTTCCCTTTACACACCCATAGGGATTGCACCACCGAAAACGCGCAATACCGGAATCCCCAAATCGCCGGCCAAATCGATACACTCAAGGGTATCGGCGATCATCCGGGGGTTGTTCGCAGCATCGGCATATTTGAGCGATGTGGCTAGACAGGCGAGCGTCACCCCGTGACGAAGCGCGATGTCTCTGTGCCGGGCGCGTTCGCCAGCGGAAAGCCCCGTCTCTACGCCGTGCGCGTGTCCCGCGTCCATACGCGGCTCTATTCCCGCATACCCAAACCGACGCGCAACGGCGCACATCTCGTCCAGTGTCAGCCGCAGAGTGGAAAAACTTATAAAGGCATATTGCACACCGTTCTCCTCAGACACGGTCGGCGTGCCGATCGCGCATCCGGCAGGGCCAAAACGTTATAAAGTGTATACGGATCGGTGCGAATGTCAACGGGTATTGCGACGCCACATCAGATACGCGGGGAGACCGAGCGCCGAAAGACCGAGCCCGGCGAGCGATTCGACCGGGGTTTCGAACAGCATGTTGACCATGATGCCGAGCGAAACGACGATAAAGAGGGCGGGGACGTATGGATACCCCCACGCTTTGTAGGGACGGGGACGGTCGGGGTATTTTTTTCGAAGGGTAAATACCGCTGCTGCCGCTGCGATCCAAAGCATAAGGCTGGAAAAAATAACAAAGGCGATAAGACTTTCGTGGCTTCCGCTGACCGTCAGCACCGTCGCCCACGCCGCCTGCATGAGCGTTGCCGCACCGGGCGTAAGATACCGAGGATGGACGGATGCGGCGCTGCGGAAAAACAGCCCGTCGCGCGCCATGGCGTAATACACCCTCGGCCCTACCAATATCGTACCGTTGAGCGACCCCAGCACCGCGATCATGACGGCAACGGCAAAAAACCCCGTCCCCGCATGACCAAAAATCGCGTTGGACGCGATCTCTCCGACACGCACCACACCGGCCATCTCCTGGACGGGAATCGCCCGGAGATACACATAGTTGACCACTACGTACAACACTGTCACACTGCCCACACCGATCAACAGCACCCTCGGCAGGTTGCGCTCCGGGCGTTTTACTTCTCCGCCGATAAAGCTGACTTCTTCCCACCCCGCGATGGTCCAAATGACCGATACCAGCGCAATGCCAAAACCGGAAAACAACATGCCGACCCCAGCCTCTCCGGCGGAGACCGTCCAGTCGATCGTATGGGAAGGTGTATGCAACAGCCCGGCTACCACAAGGGCGAGAACGGCACCGATCTTGACGATGGTAGAAACATTCTGCACCCATTTGCCAAAATGAACACCAAGGTAGTTTATCGCGGAGATACTGAGAATCAGCAGAACGGCGATGACATGACCTGCCGAAAAGCCGTAATGTATGGGTCTGCCCAACAGGGTAAAATCGGTCTCGTAGAGCATCCGTCCGGTGGAAAGGGCAGGAAAGAAATACCCAAAATACTCGGCGAAGCCAACGGCAAGCGCGGCGAGAATACCGGTCAGATAGACGAGAAAAGACACCCATCCGAATAGAAAACCCACGAGACGCCCATAGGCTTCGCGCAGATACACATACTGCCCACCCGCTTCCGGCATCGCCGCGCCAAGCTCGGCAAAGGTCAACGCTCCGGCGATGGAGTGGAGTCCACCCAGCGTCCACGCGAGCAGCAACAGCGTGGGCGAAGGGATTTCTTTTGCCATGAGTCCGGTGGTCAGAAAAATCCCGGAGCCGATGACGATACCAACGACGATCATCGTCGTATCGAAAAGACCGAGTTGGCGTACAAGACCGGGTTCGGGGGATGGAGCCGAGGAAGACGTCACCAAGACGGAACCGGATCGGGGTGAAAGAAAAAGGCCGCACTGCGACCGAGAAAGACAGCTTTTATGTTATGAGAAACAAAATACCATGTCAAGCCGCAGAAACCTGCTCAAACTGGCCAGATGGATTGGAACTTGATCCGGAACGCCCGCTATCTTTATATTAGCAGGCGTCACGGGTATGTGTTGCCATTCAGGGATTGTAAAGAACGGAGATAGGTTGTGGACCAGAATGCTATGGGTTCCCCACAGGATTTTATCGACACGGACCGGTATCCGATCCACCGACCCGGAACATCGGCATACGACGCGCTCGTGGCTCATTGCCGCACGGCGCTTGAAACGCAGGGCGCATGTCTGCTCCACGGATTTGCCGTTCCGGAGGCCGTCGCGTGCATGGCCACCGAGACGGACCGGGTGGTAGAGAGGGCCTATCTGTGCCGCGATACCCACACCGTGTATTTGAATACTGGCGAGTCGGGATTCCCGGAAGATCATCCACGCCGGCGTCTCGAAGTGACCGAACTGTATTCGGTAGCCTGTGACCAGATCGCGTCCGAAGACGCGCTCAAGCGGGTGTACCACTGGGATCCGCTTCTTTTTTTTCTGGCAGACGTCCTGCAGCGACGTGCCTACTACCGAATGGCCGATCCACTGGCGGCACTCACGATAAACGTCATGCGCGAAAACCAGAATCACGGGTGGCATTTCGACGAAGCGCAGGTGACCACCACGCTCATGATCCAAGCGCCGGAACAAGGCGGACGGTTTCAGTACGTACACAACCTGAGAACCGAAGACGAACGGGAATACGAAGGGATTACACAGGTGCTGGATGGTACGCATCCGGGTATCCGGACGCTGGATATAAAACCGGGGACACTGTCAATTTTTGCGGGATACTATTCGCTTCACCGGGTGACACCCGTGGCGGGGGGTACCACCCGTTATCTGGCAACGTTCTGTTTCAAGGACCGACCCGGTGTCAAAAACAGTCCGGAAGTGCAAAAGCTGTTCTATGGAAGAACGGCATAACCGTCTATTTCCGTAGCGCTGTGATGAGGTCTTCGAAAGTCTTTTTTAGCCGCACATATCCTTCAGGGGCGTTGTACATAGCCGCCGCCGTATACTACCGAATGGCTCCGCTTTTGGTGTCCCGCAGGGTAAGCTCAAGGGCAAAGTCGTCCGCAACCGGCTCGGCGGGTTCGTAATCCCCTTTTATCTGTGCGGTAGCCAGCAACACGGCCTGTTCGAGTTCTCGGCGTTGCTGGGGTGTGAGCGTCTTTACGATATCGGCGTCGGTGGGAATACCGCGAAGCGTTATCTTTACTTGGCCTTGTTCGTCTACCGATACTTCGTGAAGACTGCCTGCAATCCCACCGCTCAACCGGTAGGAAATCGAAACCGACGTTCCCTCACTCGAACTGATCAGATCCACCCGACAGGCCGCCCACATCATCAACAGGGCGAGACCCAAGATAGCCACAAACCGTCGCTTCATCTGTATCCTCCTCCTGTAGCCTAAAACAAAACATACATGGACCGGAACTTATGCACCGGTCCTTTCATTGTAGGAACAGACTCTTTTAGTATACGGTTTTTTGCCACTGGTGTTTCATTTTTTTTGATGCCCATACGGACAGGAGCCTTTGTCATGCACGTGGCCATTGTGGGAAATGGCGTGACCGGCGTTACCGCCGCAACCCGTATCCGTCAAAAACAGCCGACATGGAAAATATCCCTCATATCGGGCGAATCCACGCATCACTATTCGCGCCCTGCGCTTATGTACATCTTCATGGGACACATGATGTATCGACACACCAAACCGTTCGAGGATGCTTTTTGGGAAGAACAGCGACTCGAATTGATCCGGGACTGGGTGACGGGCATCGACACACCCGGTAAACGGTTGATGCTCTATAAACGGCAGTCGCTGGCCTACGACCGCCTGCTTATCGCCACGGGTTCCAAACCCAATCGCATCGGGTGTGTCGCCGAACATTTGGCAGGCGTGCAGGGGCTTTACGGACTGCCGGACCTCCAAACGTTGTACGAGAACGTAAAACATACCCGACGTGCCGTCATCACAGGCGGCGGACTGATCGGTATAGAACTCGCCGAAATGCTCCACGGACGGGGCATCGAGGTGACGTTGCTCATCAAGGAGTCTTCCTATTGGAATCGCATTCTGCCGCCCGAAGAGTCTGCGATGGTTTCCCGTATCATAGAAGAACAGGGTATACGGTTAATCGGAAATACACGCTTGCGTGAGATACTCGACAACGGGTCGGGCCGGGTCGGAGGGGTCCTAACCGATGCCGGGGAGCGGATCGACTGCGATTTTGTAGGGACGACCATCGGCGTGTCACCCAATATCGATCTGTTGCGCAACACGTCAATCGAGACCGGCAGGGGCGTATTGGTCGACGATTCCTTCCGAACCAGCGTAACCGATGTGTTTGCGGCAGGCGATTGCGCCGAAATCGTAAACCGCAACGGCAGGCCAAACCTGATCCAGCAGGTATGGTATACCGGAAAATTGCAGGGGGAGGTCGCGGGAAGCGTCATCGCCGGCGAGGAGCGGACTTATGCGCCGGGTATCTGGTATAATTCCGCCAAATTTTTCGATCTGGAATACCAAGTATACGGACAAGTAAATCTCGGTCTGCCAGGTGAAAAAAATCTGTACTGGGAACATCCCGGTGGTAGGGCGTCGGTACGCATCGTCTATACGGACGAGGGCGTGATCGGTTTCAATTTTATGGGCGCACGTGGCCGACATCGAATATGCGAACGTTGGATTGTGGAGCAAAGACCGCTGTCCTATGTCCTCGAACATTTAGACCAGGCGGAGTTCGATCCTGAATTTGCGCAACGTGTTGCACCGGCAGTGCGCCGGATGGCAAAGGAGCAGGCGGCATGAACGTCCCCTCTTCCCCGCTTATCGATCCCCAGACCATCGGATACGTTTTTGACGAAGAACATACAAACTACGAAGAGCCGCCGGGACCATCCGGGCATCCCACACATCCCGTCGCAAAAATCTGCGCCGCCTTTGCCGCGGTCGGAGCCCTGGTGCTGACCGTCCAACTGGCCGCGCCCGATCTGGCTGGCTCTTGGGTCGGATTTTTGGCCGGTTTCGGTCTTATCGTCGCCGGAACCTCGGGATATTTCTGGTTTTGCTACAAAGATACGGTTCCCGGTATCAAACACGACAGGATCATGTTTAGCAGCACGATGCACCAAGGCATCATAGGATGGGCGCTTGGGCTTTTTCTGACCGGATTTTACATGCTCCTGTACTGGTATCCGGAGTATTTGGAACGCGCCATACGGCTTGTCGATCCCTTGGCCTTGGCGCTGGCAGGCCAACCCGCCGACCAATGGTTTTTCTACGGGTTTCTGTACACGCTGGCTATAGTCACTTTTGGCGTGCGTATGTTTATGAAATACCGTCACAGCCGGTATCATACGATTCGCACCAGTTCGGTCATGTTTTTTCAACTCGGTCTGGCTTTTCTGCTTCCGCAGTTTCTGCGGAAGATCGGCGAACCGGAGTTCTATTTCTCCTATTTCTGGCCGCTCAAATACGACTATCTGTTTCCCGGAACCGTCTCCTATCTCCTCGACACGCCGGGCACATTGGGCTCGTTTATGGTAGGCTGGGGCGCGGCGGCTACCTTTGTAATCACCCCGGTGTTGACTTACTTTTTTGGGAAAAGATGGTACTGCTCCTGGGTCTGCGGATGCGGGGGTCTTGCCGAGACGCTCGGCGATCCATGGCGACATCTGACGCCCAAATCCACCGCCTCCTGGCGTATCGAACGGGCCATCATTTATACCGTGTTGGTGGTCATCACGGCAACGACCGTCGTGTTGTGGCTCAACACCTATGAGACGAGCGCATGGCTCGACAAAATCGCCGAACCGATGCGGGAGTGGTACGGCTTTTACATCGGCGCCTTGTTCTCCGGCGTTATCGGTGTAGGTTTTTATCCCGTGCTGGGCACACGGGTATGGTGCCGGCTCGGATGCCCTATGGCCGCGATACTCGGTATACTTCAACGATTTTTCTCGCGGTTTCGGATTACGACAAACGGGGGGCAGTGTATGTCGTGCGGAAACTGTACGACATACTGCGAAATGGGGATCGATGTGCGGGCCTATGCCGAACGCGGAGAAAATATCGTGCGTGCCTCGTGCGTTGGATGCGGAGTATGCGCCGCCGTGTGTCCTCGTGGGGTGCTGAAATTGGAATCCGGCAAAACGCACAAAGACCGGTATCCGGGGTCGGATCGCCCCTTGGGGGCGCTACGGACAGCCCTCAAAGGGGTCGGAATCTGCGGCGACAAGGACGGCTATGTTTAGCGTTTAGGGGCACAAGGGTGAAACATGCGGGGCATGTCGCCCTTACTTTACCAGCGTCATCTTTTGCGGGGCCGTATAAGCCCCTGCGGTCAACCGGTATAGGTAGACTCCGCTGGCGACAGCCCGTCCGCTGGCATTGCGTCCGTTCCACACAGCCTCATAGGTTCCCGTGCTCTGCACTCGATCCACCAGCGTGGCGACCTCTTGAGCTTGCAAGTTGTAGACGGTCAGCCGGACCGGGCCGGTACGCGCAACCGTATACCGAATCGCCGTGTCCGGGTTGAACGGGTTTGGATAGTTCTGGTTTAACGCATACGCACGTGGCAAAACATCGGTTCTTCCCCCGTCCGGAATCGCAGTCGGTGTGGTGGATGCCAGCGCCCACGTGGAAAACTTCGTCGTAGTGGCCGTAGCGACGTTTGCTAGCGTATCGACGACAGTAACCAACTGTATCCATGTCGAGTCCGCCGTATTGTAACGGAAAAGCCGCAACGAGGTTTCGCCGGTCACCTTGGCGCTGTCGAGTTGAGCCTTTGTATATTTCACGCGGAGTTGCGCGGAAAAAGCAACCGTATCCGGGATGGTGGACGATAGCGTAAAGTACTGCACGGGCACGCTGGGTGGGGGCGATTTGGGTAACGCCGAAGGCAGTTTGCGTCCGTAGTTGAGATAGGTGACGCTCCGTCCTGATACCGTGCCGGAAATAAATTTTATCACCGCCTGCGAGCCGTCCGGCGCGTTAAACGCCACCGTAGCGGTGTCCGACGTCGCCGGTTGCTCGCTTGCCGTAGACGTTCCGAGAAATATCCCGCATCCGTGCGTCGCCACCGCCACGATGCCATCCGACAACCGCGCGTCCAGCGCCGATACGATGGTCTTGCCGATTACGTCCGCGCCCTCCTGAAGCCACGTCGTATTGGCTCCGTTGAGCGTCGTCGTAGAAAACAACCCGACGCTCGTGCCGATCAGATACTGCGTGATGCTGCCGACAGGCAAAATCGCCCCCCATCGCAGCGAAGGTCCGGGATGGTTTGTCGTACCAGTCAGGTTGCCCTCGACGGCGGTATAGCTCTGACCCCCATTCGTGGAATGATACAACCCCACGATGTTGTAGTTGGACATGACCACCATGATCTCCGCCGCGTTGTTCGGGTTGACGGCGATGTGGTGGACATACGCCCCGGCCGGCGCGCCCGGAATCGAGATTCCCGTCTCTCCGTCCGTAGCGGTTCGGGCACTGTCGAGACGGTATATCTTGGGCGCGGCCACACCCCGACGGGTCGCTTGCGGCAAAATACAACCGTCCTGCCGGGTTGGTCGTCGATACGCTCAAAGCCGACACGGTCGTGCCGGAGGGCCCGGACACGTTGTTTAACTTGGTTCATCCCGTAGACGTGGTCGCTGTGCCGAGATTGCCGTTTCTCCATATCACATGATCCAGAGGGTAAAACAGAATTTTCTCATCTCCCGGATCCACGGCAAAAGGATGGATAAACAACGGAGAACCACCGTGACCGTCGGGTGGAGCGATAGCCACAAAAGAATCGTCCAGCTCGATTCGGAATGCCTGTCCTTCTTGAGCGGAGGTGATGGCGCGGTCTTTGGCGAGATAGACAAACGCGCCGTCGCCGGAAGAGATGTCCACGGAACCGGCTCCCGGATCGGTATAGTCGAAAACGGGTGTACCGTTGTCCTGCGTGCCGCCGGCGAAGTCGGTCAGTTCGGCCTTGCCCGACTGATGTGCCAAGGCGACCGTGTAAAACTGAGTTACGTTGTATCCGCTGTTCATATCCTCCCAGACCACCGGTTCAGCGGAGATGTTGTGTGACCGGCTGATGCCACCGTCATGCCCGGACCAGAGCATGTTGGAATTGAAAGGGTCGAAAAAAAGCGCATGCTGGTCCGCATGGTGGTTTTCGTATCCGCTGACATCGTTGACGGTCGCATATCCGCCCACCCATCCTTTGTCCTTGATCGTGGGTTTTGTGGCAAACCCATCGGTAGAGCGAAACAGATTGATACCGCCGATAAGGACAAAATTGGGATCGTTGGGTTTGAGGGCAATCGCCATGTTGTAGTCAAGTTGTGTGTCCATGTAGCCTACCGGGTTGCCAAAGTCCGGGATGTTGGCGGACAGATCGGTCGAAGCGCCCGAAGAGAGGACGATTTTGTGTAGTTTTACATCGGTGCGATCGCCGTCGCCCTTAGAAGTGAGCACATAGGCCAGATCGCGGTTGGACGGCGCGATGGTTATCACGCTCCGGCTGTGGCTGGACGGGAAGGTAGCCGGTGTGACCCGGGTCCACGTATCGCCATGGTTGACCGATTTGTAGACACCCGGTGTGTCCACCGGCGCGACGCCGAAATTTTCCGAAGACAGCACCGCGACCAGCACCCCACTGCTGTCGGCCACGGCTATGTCGCTCCACTGATGCCCCCCGTCGGTTCCGATCACCCGCGAAAACGTGCCGCTGCCATTGGTAGACCGATAGATGCCAAACCCGTCGCTGGCGATATAGACATTGCCGTTAATCGGACTGACCGCCACCTTGGAGACAAAGTCAAACGGTCCGCTATACTCGTTGGGCGTATTGTCGGCGGACGATGACAAAAACTGCCATGTCTCGCCGTTGTCGGTCGATTTGTAGATACCATTGCCAAAAAACGTGGCGGTTCCGCCGAGGTCGCTTCCACTGCCGCGCTGTTCGCCGGATACGTAGTACCAGACGGCGCTTTGCCCGTTTCGCGGGTCTTGGGCAATCCATGTGACGCTAAGTGGCGTATTCATGGAGGTTTTGAGTTTCCATGTCCGCCCTCGGTCCGTAGACTTCCAAATGCCACCCGACACACCTCCCGCGATGACCACGTTGGAATCCGTCCGACTTACCGCCAGCGCGGTGTACGCCCTCCCACATCCGTCGGTCCGGCCTCCTGCCATACAAACGGCGTACCATCCGTGATGCCGGTCGTCTTGCTCAAGACACCGAGACGTTTGGGCAACGCGCGTGCAAACGCCAATTCTTTATCGCGTATCCCGTGCGGAATCGTTCCGGTCACCGGATCGCGCAACATCCTGAGAAAATAGTCCATCCGTGCTTTTTTCGCGGCGATGCGGCCTTTGGACGAACTGGTCGAGTAGATTTTGCCGGGGTTCCGAACGATTTGCTCCGGTGCGGTCGTGCGTCCGGTTATCCAATAGGCGACCGTCGCAAAGAAGCAAAAAAGGAGAAATAGCCGCAAAGGGGTAAAACCCATGAGACCCTCCCGAGTATGGTTTAGTGGATGACGACCACCTGCCACGAAGGAGGCGGGGGCTGAACCGTTGTCATGAGTTTCTGATACCTGAGTGTTGTTTCTGCGGAAAGACCCGCGCGTCCGAGCGTTTCGGCCCGATCAACCGATTTCTCGATACGCGCCCGGATTTCGTTGCCAGCGGCAAGCGGGGGTGTCGATGCGCCGCGGCCCGTCACGGTGTCGATACGGAGGATGACGAGAAAACCGTCTGTCGTCTCTTCCGTCGTCAGTAACGTCACGCGAGCGCGAAACGTGCCGGGCGCCGAGGCGAGAGTTGACGCAGGTGGGGCGGATGGTGTTTGAATCGTCGACGCAGGGCGGGGCATGGTATCTTCTGCGGAGGCTACCGGAGCTGGCGTCGTATCCGGCGCGGCAACGGTCGATTCCGCCGGTGCGGTCTGAAGGGCGGCCGGTAACGCCGACGTTTCCGGGGGCGTTTCGGGCGATGACGAACAGGCTGTGCCGGATACCAGCGCAAGCCCGGTAAATAGACCCAATAAAGATCGCATATCGGATTCCGGTAGAGAATTGGTAAGTTAACAGAACAGCGAGTGCATACCTTGCAGCAAGCTGCAAGACCAACTACACCCCGCTGGTAGAAGCGTGAAGATGCTTCGATTGCTCCGCAATGGCTGTGGGGAACTTCACAAACGCTACGACAGGATATATGGGAATGAAACGGGATTTGAAAAAACCGTCAAGCGCAATCGGCAGCGTGCCGCAAACCGGATCGAAAAACAGTTGCCGTGACCGGAAGTCCTTGGCGTTGAATAGTCGCTTGACAATCGAGTTGAGACCGGCTAACTTGGTTTCTTCATAGTATCCCCATCGTCTCTTTACATTTCACGATTTTAGCATCGCAACTCGTTTCAAAAAAAGGGATTACGTACATGTTTCACCCTGTTCTCCGCTTCTCATGAAACAGAACGTTCAGCCCGTCACAAGATGCGGAGACGGTGACATCGCGCCATACGTCTTTCTATGCGGCGACCCGGCCCGCGTCCCTAAGATCGCTGTCGGGTGGAACGACGTCCGCGAGGTCTGCCGGGTACGCGAGTATCTGATCCTGACCGGCGTATACGAGGGAGTAAGGATGACGGCCGCCTCGACCGGCATAGGCGGCCCCTCTACCGCCGTAATCGTCGAGGAAACGGCCAAACTCGGCGCGCATACCTATATCCGGGTCGGCAATAGCGGGGGGCTGGCCGACGACCTGCGTATCGGCGACTATGTGATTACGACCGGCGCGGTACGCGACGAAGGGACAAGCCGAAGCTATGTAATCCCCGAATATCCTGCCGTTGCGCATTATGAAGTCGTATCCGCGCTCATAGAGGCCGCTCGGTCCGTCGGCCCCCGCATCCATGTCGGAACCACGTGGTCCATGGACGGTTTTTACGCCCGGAACAAAGTGCTCGGAGAAAACGGCGTGTTGCTTTCCATGTCCTATCGCGGCTATACCCAGACCGCTATGAACAACATGGTGCATGATATGAAGATGGCGGGTGTCAAAAACTGCGAGATGGAATCGAGCACGGTGCTGACGCTTGCCGGGCTGTTTGGTCTGCGCGCCGGATGTATCTGCACCGTGTCGGACCTTACCCCCTGGCCCGGACCTTGCCCCGAAGCGCTCGATCTGGATCGAAATATGGTCGGCTGTATCGTCGTCGCTTGGAACGCCATGCTCAAACTGGCAAATGGGTGACGGGTTTATTTTGAGGGAACTTTGTCCGGGGATTTTTGGTTTACGGTAAAACGCCCTCTATCCTTTTTCTTTCTCAAGGAAAAAATAAATGGACCTCTTCCTTCTCATTCCGCTTGTGTTGACCGCCGACTTAGACTATGCCAACGGTGCAAACGACGTGTCCAGAGGCATTGCCACCCTCGTCGGAAGCAGAGTGACGGATTACCGGCGTGCATTGATATGGGGTACGGTATGGACGTTTGCAGGCAGTGCGCTTGCAATAGTGGTTTCGATTGCGCTGGTAAAAACGTTTACACGGGGTGTGTTGACCGAAACCTCGAACATCGGTGACACCGGACGGGTGCTGGCGATCTCGGTCATGATCGCAGCGTCGTTATGGGTATTTCTTGCCACCCGAACTGGTTTGCCGGTATCGACCACCCATGCAATCGTCGGTTCGCTGTGCGGCGCAGGGAGTTTTGCCCTCGGCACGGATGGCATCCTGTGGGGTTCGGTCTTTGGTAAAATCGTACTTCCGATGGTGATCAGCCCGCTGGTGTCCATGATGCTGGCCTATGTCTCTACCCCTTTGGTATTGCTGGGGTTGTCCGGTTGGGGCGGGCATTGTTTCTGCGTTTTTCCAGCCCGATCCGCGTTACTGACGGTTGAACCAAGCGGTACAGTACAGATGACGACCATGCAACCCGGTCTTGTTGCCGCCGTAGATGTGCCTGCTTGCGACACGCCTGCCGAACCGCGCATCCTTTCGTTGCGGATGGGACCGAATACGTTTCACTGGCTAACCGCCGGGTGGACGAGTTTTGCACGCGGTCTTAACGACGCGCCCAAGGTGACGGCACTCATGGTGGGCTATATGTTGCTGTCCGGCGAAACCGGGATAGGGTTGGAATGGGTGTTTGCAACGGTGGCGCTATCCATGACCGCCGGCGCGTATTTGAATGGCCGCCGCGTGACGGCTTCGCTAGCGGAAAAAGTCACCCGCATGGATCATCTTCAGGGATTTTCGGCCAATTTGATCACCTCGATACTCGTTACGGTTGCCGCGCATTTCGGTTTGCCTGTATCTACCACGCATGTAAGCACCAGCGCGATCGTAGGGATGGGACTTCATAACGGTGTTCGTAGCATAAACTGGAAAATGGTGTCCGAGATGCTGACCGCATGGGTGGTGACGGCTCCTCTGTCCGCACTTATTGCGGTCTGTGTGGCTTTTCTTTTATCCACACTCCTGTAAAGACGCAAACCGGAAAACGGTCCCTCCATGGTTGTTAAGATAGCCACTCGGAGGGCTAAACGATACGGCTCTGTTTGGGAAAAGCCGGCAAGGAGTTTTGTATGACGACGGTAGAGTTTAACGAAAAGCTTGTTTTGCACACGCCTGCACTGGCCGGTCACGACTACGATAGCGTAACGCTGATGATGGACCCGGACGCCCCCAACTGGATCGGAACGGACCGTCGAGGCGCGCGTCTGCTCCGTATGCTGGATGGACACCGGACTTTTGGCGAGGTCGTGAGTCTGTATGCACAGGAAAACGCCATGGATGTGGCCAAAGCATGGCTGCACTGTCACGACTTTGTCAAGGAAGCGATGCGTTATAACATGGTTTCCCTCAAACCGTTTGTCTCGCCGCCGTATGCGGGGCGCGCCGCCGTCGCCAAAGCCGACCGTCTTTCCGAACTGTGGATACACACCAACAACTCGTGCAACCTTACCTGCGCGCACTGTCTGGTGTCCTCGTCGCCACACGGTGAAGCCGGTCTCCCTACGGAAACGCTCAAGCGGATCATCGACGAGGCGGTGGACGCGGGAGTGGAGCGGTTCTATTTTACCGGCGGCGAGCCGTTTGTCCGCAAAGACCTCTTTGATCTTATCGGATACGTCACCGATCGGGCCGACTTAGTCATCCTGACCAACGCGATGCTGCTTCACGGTACGCGGCTCAACCGTCTGGCGGCGATGGACGCTTCGCGTCTGCGTTTTCAAGTGAGTGTGGACGGATCGACCCCCAAAATCAACGACCCCATACGCGGCGAAGGCAGTTTTGCAGGCACGATACGCGGACTTAAAAACCTCAAATCCATCGGTTTCGATCCAACGATCACCACGGTCGTCACGCCCGACAACGTAGATGATGTACCCAACGTCACACGGCTTGCGGGCGAGTTGGGGCTGTCCACGCACCATCTCATGTGGATGCACGCACGTGGTCGCGCCACCGAGCCGGGCGGAACCGGTATCGTGCTGTCGGTGGAACGGCTGATCGAGACCGCCAAAAAGGCGCGTGCCGCCGGCGAAGAGGTCGGCGTCACCATAGACAACTATCAAGCGATGGAGAACCGAGTCAACGGCGAACCGAGCGTCAAACTCGATCTGAGTCTGGCCGGATGGGGTTCGCTGTGCGTCTATGCCGACGGTCACGTATACCCGTCCGCCTCGTTTGCGGGTCATGGACCGCTCGACATGGGCAGCGTCCTTGAGCGTCCGCTCAAGGACATCTGGCTCGACTCCCCGATCGCCCGTCATTTTCGCGAGGCAACGGTCCAGCAAAAGGATGTCTGTCACGCTTGTCATCTCAAGTTTGTCTGTGGCGGCGGCGACATCGAACACAGTTATTTTCACTCGCGCCGTATCGAGGGCGAAGGCCGTCTGCTCGCATGGGATCCCTATTGTGAACTGTACCGACATTTTATCTACGAAGGCATGGGAAAACTGACCGAGGACAAGGCGCGCGCAAAAGTCAATTCGGGCTACAACTCGCCGCCGCTGCACCATGCGATGGGCGAAGGGGCGGTCGTTTGCGGCGCAAACGGTCATGCCCCGCGTCCCGGCGCGTTGCGGGTGGAAATGCTTCACTCCAACTGCGTGCTGACTTACGACCTCGACATATCCCGCGCCGTGGTTCGCGAGTTTTACGGTCAGGCCGCCGAACAACCCCAGACCGAACTGTGCTGTCCTACTTCCTACGACCGCAGTCTGACCGAACATATTCCGCAAGAAGTACTCGACCGGTTTTACGGATGCGGGTCGCCCATGGAACTCGGCGAAGTACAGCCGGGCGAAACGGTCATCGACCTCGGCTCCGGCGGTGGGATCGACTGTTTTATCGCGGCCCGATTGGTCGGGGCGACCGGCAAGGTTGTCGGAGTGGACATGACCGATCAGATGCTTCAGGTGGCGCATGAAAACCGAGTCAAGGTAGCTACCTCGCTCGGATACGACGTGGTGGAGTTTCGCAAAGGGTTTTTGGAAGAACTGCCGGTCGAGGACCGCAGTGTGGACCTGATCACGTCAAACTGCGTGATCAACCTGTCGCCCGACAAAAAACGGGTGTTCCGCGAGATGTGGCGCGTCCTCAACGACCACGGGCGGGTCGTGGTTTCCGACATCGTCACCGAAGTGTCGGTCCCGGCGCATCTGCAAGCCAACGCGCGGCTGTGGGGCGAATGTCTGAGCGGCGCGCTGACCGAAGACGAATTTCTCAGCTTTCTCGAACAGGCGGGATTTTACGGGCTGGCCATACTTAAAAAGACGTACTGGAAAGAAGTGGAAGGCTATCGGTTTTATTCGGTTACGGTACGCGGGTTCAAATACGAGAAAAAGGCAGGATGCGTGTATATCGGTCAGGCAGCTATCTACCGGGGACCGTTCAAATCCATCATGGACGAGGAAGGTCATCTATTCCCGCGCAACGAGGCCATCGCAGTATGCACCGACACCGCCGCCAAACTCCAGCAGGGACCGTACACGGGGCTGTTTACCGTGACCGACCCGACCCGCGAAATCCCGGAAGATTTTCTCTCCGCCTGTTGTGGCCCGGGCGGCGCGTGTTGCTGACTACCAGTTGGTATACGATCCGTCGCGGCGGTGCAGATGCGGCGCTTCCCAGAACCGGAACGCCTCCTGCGCCAGCGTCTCGTCGAATTCTACGCCCAGACCGGGTTCTTCCGGCAATGGATAGCCACACCCGGCCAGTTTGATTTGCTTGGGAAACAGATCGTCACCAAACGAAAATTCACGTTCGCGCGACTCCAGCCAAGCAAAATTGGGTACGGCGGCGCTGAAATGTACATGTGCGGCCGTGCTGATAGGGCCAAGCGGATTGTGTGGCATCATGTCGATATAATGCGCCTCGCACCACCCCGCCACCTTTATCGCCTCGGTAAAACCGCCCACATTGCAGATGTCGATCCGCGCAAACTGGGTCAACCCCCGCTCGATATACGGCAAAAACTGCCATTTGCTGGAAAACTCCTCTCCAATGGCAAACGGGACGGGGGTCATCGTCCGTAGGGAGGCGTAGGCGTCGGGGCATTCGTCACGGATCGGCTCTTCGAGAAAATCGAGCGCCCCGGGCAAAAGACGCTGACAAAACGAGGCGGCCTCGGCTACGCTCAACCGATGGTGATAGTCTATACCGAGCACCGGTCCCGGCCCTACCGCCTCGCGGACCCGGTTGAGCCATTCGGCTGTCAGCCCGATGGATTCGCGTGGTTCGAACAGATTCGGGTCGCCGCCCGTATCGGGGTGTCCGGGAACAAAACGGATCGACTGCCAGCCGTCGGCAACCATTTTTTGCGCGTGTTCGACGACCGCAGGACCGTCAAGCCCGATCGAGGTGACAAACCCCGGCACGATATCGCGATGCGCGCCACCCAACAGCCGATACACAGGAATGCCGAGACTGCGGGCCACAAGATCGTGCAACGCAATGTCGATCGCCGATATCGCCCCGGTAAGAATACGACCGCCTTCGAAATACTGACTTCGGTACATCTCCTGCCACAACGCGCCGATACGTCGGGGGTCTTTGCCGATCAAAAATTCGCGGTAGTGCCGGATCGCGCCTTCTACCGCCAGTTCGCGCCCCGATATGCCAGACTCGCCCCAACCGTAACAACCGTCGTCCGACTCTATCTTGACGATCAACTGGTTGCGATGACCGACCCACACCGGAAACGTTCGGATGGAAGCGATTTTCATGACGGAAGCCTTTCGTGTAAGCAAGGATAGACCGGATTCCATGTTGCATGTCAGGGGATGCGTCTATATTATACAGACACATTCGGAAAACCGCTACAGGGATTCGTAAAAAGGACACGCGCATGGCCTTGCTGAACCGGCAACAATGCACGCTTTACGAAGAACAGGGCTATCTGATCGTCCGGGACGTACTTACGGACGACGATCTATCGCTGGTTCGATCCGCCGTCGAACGGCACGTGGACGAGCAAGCCCACACGTTTTACGCAGAAGGAAAAATTGCGGAACGGTACGAAAAGCTACCGTTTACCCATCGCCTGACCCAACTCTACCAACATCGAAGCCGGAAAAGCATCGGGTGGAATCGGGAAGTCTTTAGCCGAGAAATCTACGACTTTGGCATGCTTCCGCAGATTCTCGACATAGCCGAGTCGCTTGTCGGTCCGGAACTCCAGTTTAACGGCGACTACTGGATACGAACCAAGTTGCCCGGCGACAGCGTCACCACGTTCCCGTGGCATCAGGACAGCGGCTATTACGGCGATCCGACGCCATTTCACATCCTGTCGCTTTGGATCCCGCTGGTGGACGTGGATGAAGAAAACGGCTGTATGCAGGTCATTCCAGGCAGCCATCGGTGGGGGCTTTTGCCGGTAGGACGAGACGACGAAGGGCATCATGTTCCGCTGGAGGAACTGGAAAAACGCGGAGAGGTCGTCACGCTGCCCATGAAAGCTGGAGAGATTTTTGCCTTTCACAACCTGACGATTCACCGATCCCTGATGAATCGGACGGACGGCATCCGCTGGAGCATCGATCTTCGATATTCGGAAACCGGCATGCCGCTGGTATGGCTCTGGAAATGCGGACTCAACGGATTTGTCGCGCGTAGCCGCAAAAATCCGGATCAGGTGGATGCGTGGGAAGGCTGGCAGGAGAAACGCCGGCTGGCCGATATCGAAGCCGGAAGGTGAAGAGGGTAGACATGATCACTACGCCCGAACAGCGGAAAAGATTTGAAGAGGACGGGTTTCTTATTATCCGAGGATTGTTTTCGTCGGCGGAAATCGGGGCGCTCAAAGCCGATATGCCTGCGCTTCAGACGGAGCGGTTGGTGGGCGAGGCGGGCGGACGTAACAAAGGGGGTATGGTCGTGGAGGACGGTACTACCCCCCGGCTTCAGTTTGACATACACCGGACCGGAACCAAGTTCGACCTGCTGGCGCGGCATCCCCGAACCGCCGGTATCGTGCAGGAGGTCATGGGCGCGTCAATGTACCTCTATCACACCAAACTGGCCTTTAAGGCCGCCTTTACGGGGTCGGTTCAGTTCTGGCATCAGGATTACGGATACTGGGTCGGCGTAAAACATCCCCAGCCAGCGATGGCCTCGTGTCTGGTCATGCTCGATGCGGCCAGTGAAGACAACGGGTGTATGCAGGTGCTGGTCGGGTCGCACAAGGGCGGCGTAAAACCGCACGAACCGTGTCCGCGCGAATCCACCGGGGACGGACAGATACGTCTTCCCAATACGGCGATGGAGACGTACTGCCGGATGTATCCCCGTCTCAAACTGATCGGTGTGCCGGGGGATTTTGTCGTTTGGCATTCCAACACGATGCACGCATCGGCGCACAATGTTTCCGAGCGATCCAGACACGCCGCCATCATTGCGTACAACGCGGTGGGCAATTACGACAAAAATCAGCAGATCCCCGCCAAC